>ENA-OYZD01001132-OYZD01001132.1-human-gut-metagenome-genome-assembly--contig:-NODE-1132-length-11136-cov-5.898836_pt1 | contig 11136 bp, 9 predicted proteins | sample MGYA00244073_ERZ653470 | MGnify/ENA primary metagenome ERZ653470 (study PRJEB26926, sample SAMN06164895) | human gut metagenome | biome: ENVO:00009003; feature: ENVO:2100002; material: ENVO:00002003... | reverse complement strand
CTACACGCGTAAGATCGTCGGCAGCGTCAGATGTGTATAAGAGACAGAGTATATAAGATATGATGAGTTGATGTCAAGTCCACGAACAGGATATGCGGTTATGAGCAGGTCAGGCTCACTGTGTATCTCTCGTCCAAGCAGGACCTTCTGAACGTTTCCGCCCGAAAGCATTCTTACAGGAAGCTCCGTTGACGGAGTTTTTATTTCAAGCTTTTCTATAAGCTCCTTTGAAAGCGCCTTAGCAGGCTTTCTGTCTACAAAGCAAAGCTTGCCCTGCTTGTATGTTTTAAGAAGCATATTGTCCGTCATACCCACCGAAGCGATAAGACCCATTCCAAGTCTGTCCTCAGGGATAAAGCTCATGCTTATGCCGAGATTTATTATCTCCTTAGGTGTCTTGCCTATGATGTTCTCCTTGTTGTAAAGCACTGCGCCCTTTTCTATCTTCTGAAGCCCTGCGATAGTCTCGCAAAGCTCTTTCTGACCGCTTCCTGCAATGCCTGCCACACCAAGTATCTCGCCCCTGTTTATAACAAAGCTTACGTCATCGAGAGCAATGCTTCCCTCAGAGTTCTTTACCGTCAGATCGACTACGTTAAGTATCGGCTTTACGTTCACAGGTTCAGGTCTTTCTATTGAAAGCTCCACCGCCTTGCCCACCATAAGCTCAGTGAGCTGCTTTTCACTGCTCTCTGCTGTGTTTACAGTTTCAACGCTCTTGCCCTTTCGCAGTATGGTCACTCTGTCAGATATATCCATTACCTCGCCCAGCTTGTGGGTGATGATAATGATAGCACAGCCCTGAGCTTTCATTTTTCTCAGGATATTGAAAAGCTTTTCAGTTTCCTGCGGAGTAAGAACCGCCGTAGGCTCGTCAAGAATAAGTATTTTAGCACCTCTGTAAAGCACTTTCAGTATCTCAACTGTCTGCTTTTCACTGACGGACATATTGTATACCTTTTTGTCAGGGTCAACTTCAAGACCAAGCTGTTCAGATATCTTTTTTATCTCATCTCTTACAGCGCCCTTGCTCTTAAGCTTGCCCTTTGTGCCTGCCACAATATTGTCTGCGGCGGAGAACACCTCCACAAGCTTGAAGTGCTGATGTATCATGCCTATGCCAAGTTCGATAGAATCCATAGGTGAATTTATCGCCTCAGGCTTGCCGGCAATGTAGATATTGCCCTTGTCAGGGTGATAGATACCCGAAAGCATATTCATCAACGTGGTCTTTCCTGATCCGTTTTCGCCCAGCAGTGCAAGTATCTCACCGTATTTTACTTCAAGATCAATGCCGTCGTTTGCAACCACGCTGCCGAAAACTTTTGTTATACCGCTGCATTTTACAGCGATCTCAGCAGATATTTCTTCACTCATACTTTCAGCTCCTTTTTATGAACTTCCTTAGATTTGCTAATGTCATCAGAAACCGACAGCAGAATTACCTGCTGCCGTATGCTCATATCATTAACAAAACAGGCGGCAACCTGCACCGCCCGTATAAATGTTTTGTTAAGCTGTTAAGCCTTATTACTTGACCTCAACGTTCTTGAAGTACCAGTTGATTCCGCCTGTGATAGTAGCGTCGTCAAGAGTTTTGCCCTCTTCGCCAACTGTTTTGCCGTCGTTTGTTTCGATAACGCCGTCAAATACGTTGAATGAGCCGTCCTCGATCTTAGCCTTAGCCTCGTCAACAGCCTTCTGCATATCCTCTGTGCAGAGATCCTTGTTCAGAGGAGCGATGTCTACAAGACCGTCAGCCATGCCGCCGTAGTAGTTCTCGCACTTCCAGTTGCCATCTACGATCTGCTTTACCTGATATGTGTAGTATGCAGACCAGTTCCAAAGAGTTGAAGTAAGTGTAGCCTTAGGAGCGTCCTTAGACATATCTGTGTTGTAGCCTACGCCCCACTTGCCTGCGCTTTCAGCCTCGAGCTGTGGGTTAGGTGTGTCGCAGTGCTGAGCGATAACGTCGCAGCCCTCAGAAAGAAGAGCCTTTGCAGCGTTTGTTTCCTCTGTTGGTGAATACCAGCTGTTTGTTACCTTTACATAAACCTTAGCATCAGGATTTACAGAATAAACGCCCATTGCGAAAGCGTCGATACCGCCTGTGCACTCAGAGTTCTCGCTGCCCATAGCGGAAACGTAACCGATAAGATTTGACTCTGTCTTCATACCTGCAACGATACCGGTGAGATATCTTGCCTGATAAATTCTTCCGAAGTAGTTGTTAAGGTTCTTGCCGTTGTTCTTGTAGCCTGTGCCGTGACAGAAATAAACGTCAGGATATTCCTCAGCGAGGGATTCCATTTTGTCCATATAGCCCCAGCTTGTGCCGAAGATGATGTTGCAGCCTTCCTCGATGCACTCACGGATAGCTGTTTCTGTAGCAGCAGGGTCGCTGTCTGATACGTTGTTTTTTCTTACGATCTGATCGTCTTTAAGTCCAAGCTCCTTCTGCATACCAACGATACCCTGATCGTGAGCATATGTGTAGCCTGAACCGTCGGCAGGGTTGCCGATGTGTATAACACCGATCTTTACAGTGTCATAGCTGAGAGTTGTCGTCTGCTTGTCAGCCGACTTCTGTGATGCTTCGTCCTTAGCAGATGTACATGCTGTAAGAGCTGTTACAGCAAGAGCCGCAGAAAGAACGAGCGCAAGAATACGTCTTACCTTCATGTTTGATCTTCCTCCATAAAATATTTATTGGTAACGCCTTGTGCGTTAGTCCCTGAAAGTGATAGTGCCGTTGTCCATAGAGTCAACGATAGCAAGAGATTCGAGCTTTACGCCCATGTCACGGATAGTCTTTCCGCCAACCTGGAAGCCCTTTTCGATAACGATACCTGCTCCCGCAAGCTCAGCCCCGGACTGCTTTACGATATCTATAAGCCCCATAAGAGCACAGCCGTTAGCAAGAAAATCGTCTATAATAAGCACCTTGTCACCCTTGCCGAGATATTTTTCAGATACCATTACGTCATATGTAACGCCCTTTGTGTAGGACTTTACTTGAGTAACGAACATTTCGCCGTCAAGATTTTTGCTTAGAGTTTTCTTTGCAAAAATAACAGGGCAGTTGTTAAAATGCTGTGCCGCAATGCAGGCAATGCCGATACCGGATGACTCGATAGTGAGTATCTTGTTTACGCCTGTTCCTGCAAATCTCTTTGCAAACTCCTCACCAATATCGTTGAAAAGCTTGACGTCCATTTGGTGGTTAAGGAATTTATCGACTTTGAGAACGTTTCCTTCCTTTACTACTCCGTCCTTAAGAATACGCTGTTTTAAAATTTCCATGATCTTTTCCTCACGATACAAAAAATAGTTAAATATATTATTTTACATCAAAAAACAACTATATAAGAAAATTATACTACACTTTCGACGATTATTCAATTGCTATGACACGTTAAAAGTTTAACATTCTATTAATTTTCAACGTTCTTTTCTATATTGTGCAATAAAAAAATCCGCCTGAGATCTCAGACGGATAAAAGTTTTATTTTTCTTTTACTTTTCTTGAAGCTATCTTAGCCGTGTTCGGCATACAGAGCATAGCAGCGGAGCTTTCGTAAATTGTGACATATATAGGAGAGTTCGTCAAATTGCAGAAAATAAGGTTTTTCGTGTCACAGTCATAAAACTCCATAAGCTCGCTGTCAATATAATATCTCCCCAGAGTATCCCATAAATCCAGCTTTTCCTCGCTTTCCGCAAGCCCCACAGAATCAATGACCAGCCCAACGGTCACATATGCAAAAACAGGCACTACCATATCTTCATTTTTGTAGAACATCTTGTTTCCGTGTGGGTCAGTGCCGTAATAGCATATAACAAGAGTATCTTCAGGTAACTCATTTGCAACGTCAGCCTGTTCATTATCACAAAGCCTCTGGCAGATCGTGAAAAATTTATCAAGCTGTGCCATGAGCTTTTCTCTCTGCATTTTAGCTGTTTCAGCAAGCTCACTGCTTCCTGTTTTTTGTGCGGCATTTTCAGCAATATCGCGGTCAAAATAATCGCTTGGCGTTTTAAGCTCATAAACGTTGTTTATTGTTTTGGCAAAAAGCTTTCCGTCCTCGGAGTATACCGAGGTCACAGGAGAACTGCGTATGAATTTCCCATCAGGGAACTTTTGACTGCCATATACAAGACCTTGAACGCAGTAAAACACTGTGTCGTCCGTGATAGGGTCAGGGAAACAGCTTTGAGCCGTGTTTGGATATGAAAAAAGCGAATTTTTCAAATTTCTTATTGCCACACGCCACTTGTCAAGATACATTTTTTTCTCCCTCGCTTTCAGCATTCATACCTATATAATATCAGATAGTGTATATTTTGTCAATAAAGCTGACAGCTTAATAATAGAAAAAACCCCCCGCTTATCGCAGAGGACTTTTTCAAATCATTTCGTTCGGCTAAAATATTTTTCGTTTGCACTGCCTGAAATATTGATCTTTAAAAGATTGTTCGTTCTCAGGCGTACCAGCTCATCTATATACGGCTTCATAACAAAGTCTGAAACTCTGTTCTTCAATTTTGTCATGCTTTTAAGCACGCTATGAGCCTGAGTTATAGCAATAACGGGGAGTCTTCTCTCATCAATGTCAAGAGGAAATTCGTCGTCCTTGGAAATAAGCTGTATGTCAAAATAAATAAGGTCGATATCCTCGTTAAGAAGAAACTTTTTTCCTGCCTGAATGGTTTCTGCAGTGAAAACAGTATTTTCCTGAGAAAGTATCTCTTCGAGCTGACAGCATGCGTCGCTGTTGTTGCTGACAATAAGGATCTTGTGCTTTCGGTCTATTTCATCTTGGATATAGTTCTTATATTCGTTTATGCGTTTATCCGTCAACACCATGTCGGTCACGTCCGTGAAATACGCTATAAGCACAGAGCTTACACCTGTTTCGCTGACAAATCGTAAATGCGTCTTGAACCAGTGCTTCTTGCCGCTTATCTCGTGCATACTGAGAACACATTCTGCTCTGTCCTTGCTCTCTATTGCCTTGTTTACAGAGCTTGTGAATTTCTCTTTGCATTCGCTGTCAATGCAGTTCTTAACATTGAGTTTGCCGTAAATACTGCTGCCATAGCCGTATTTTTGTGAAAACGCCTTGTTTGAACATACCATTACCACTGTGCCGTCCGGAAAACATTCATATATCGTAGCAGGCTGGTCGATGCTGTCGATATATGTCAGCAATCCTCCGCCCTTGCCCCACAGCAGGTCGTTTACTGACGTCCCGTTCTCAGGCACAGGCTGTTCCTCCTGATCTGAAATAAGCTTTTCATAGTCTGCCGCAGGCAAAGGCTTTGAATAATAGAAACCCTGAATGTAGTCACAGCCTACGCTTTTCAGAAATTCTACCTGCTCCGCTCTGTCAACGCCTTCCGCTATAACAGGGATATTGAGCCATTTGGCCATTCTGATAACAGAAGAAATTATAGTTTCTGCACGGCCGTCATACTTTGCCTTGAACATGAACATCATGTCCATTTTTAGCATATCCACCTGAACATCTTTGAGTACGTTCAGGGAAGAATAGCCGCTGCCAAAATCGTCCATGAGGATAGTAAAGCCATTATTTCTGAGCTGACTAGTGATATCATCTATCATTACATTGTCGTCAGTATAAACGCTTTCCGTTATCTCGATGTTGAAATACTTAGGGTCAACGTCATACTTTTTCGTAAGTTCGATTATTATTTTTGAAAGATTAGGGTTATAAAGATTGACCCGTGAAACGTTTACAGAAACAGGGAAGAGCGGAACTCCCTTGTCTTTCCATTCCTTGAGCTGTTTGCATACGCATTCCCATATGTAGAAATCAAGCTTTGAGATAAAGCCGTTTTTCTCAAATATAGGGATAAACACACCAGGTGAGATAAATCCCTTGGTAGGGTGTATCCACCTTGCAAGAGCCTCCGCACCCACAGGCTTGTTTGTCTTTACATCATACTTAGGCTGATAGTAAGGGACAAACTCGTGGTTTTCAAGAGCGTCGCTCATTTCATTTATTATATTCTGCTCATTTTCAATAGAAAGCCGCATTTTGTCATCATAAAAAGCATAGCTTTTCATATAATGCCCTTTTACAGTTTTAGCGGCAAGAGCGGCACGGTCGCACATGAAGGATATTGGCAGGCTTCTGTCAGTCACCACATAAACACCGTAAACGATCATGATGTTATAGCTTGCGGACAGTTTTTTCATGTTTTCAACAGCCTGCTCTATCTGCTTTACTGTTTCTTCCTTGCCCTGATAAGGGGTGAAGATACCGAAAACGTCAGCATCTATCCTACCGAAGGTACAGCATTCCGTTGTTTTTGCAAAATCTCTTATACGTTTTGCAACATGCTTTAGCAGTCTGTCTCCATACGCAGTGCCAAAAAATGAATTTATAAGCTTGAAACGGTCGATATCTAGTCTTAGAAAAGCGAACTGCTTGTCAGGATAAGTCTTAAGAAGTGCCTTTGATGCACTGAAAAATTTATTCTTTGAATATATCTCCGTAAGAGGGTCGTAGTTCATAACGTTATTAAGCTCTTTGAGCAACGATACCTGACTTCTTGCGATAACGTTTTTGAGCCTTAGCTTTATAATATCAGCGTCATAAGGCTTTGGAACAAAGTCCCACGCACCGCTTTCAAGCACCTTCTTTTCAGTGTCTCTGTCTGATTTTTCTGTTAGAATAATAACAGGTATCTGAGATAAGGTTTTATTCTGCTTTATTTTATTCATGAACTCATATCCGTCCATTTCGGGCATTATGATATCCAGTATTATAGCGTCAACTTTTTTATCCTGTTTTTTTAGCTTTGTAAAAGCCTGTATGCCATTTTCTGCTTGGATCACAGTATAGTCAGAATGTAGTATGTCGCAAAGTATAGATCGGTTCGTTGTGCTGTCGTCAACGACAAGCACGGTTTTCTGTATGTCCATTTGCAGCTCCCTTCTGTCATATGGCAGTTTAATATAACGTCTTCATATCATAAGTATACAACATGTCGGAAGGATTTTCAACATTTTTTATCAGTGCTTGCAGATTTTTTGGATTATTCGTTATAAATAGCTATTTTTGATTATCCAAGATACAAATAATTTGGTACTGTTTGCACAAGCCGTACTATTTATTATGACAAAGCTTTCCCGTTTTTGACATCATCACAAGCAGAAGTATGAAGAAAAATGCAAGATAAACGGGCATGAGCTTAAGGCTCGCATGGTTTGCGATAAGCCCGAAAACAGGGGGCATGAAGGTCGCCCCTGCAGGGAAGAGCTAAATCAGCCCTGCCCGAAATCAAATCTCTTGTAAAGCTTTTGTATCTTAGAAGCGATGACGATAGGCGGATAACCACCGCTTATGACATAGTGTGAGTGGGCAAGATATAAAGGTCTTCGATAATCAAACCGCTCTAAAAGCTGTTCTCTGGTGGAGTTGTAAGCGATAGGTCTGTTAGGGTCGTTTTTTATGCGTCCGTAGCAGGTGTTGAAATATGTGTCGATAAAGACCACCATGCCCGATCTTTTAGCCACCTTGCCGTTCTCCTCCGAAAGCAATGCTCCGCCGCCTGTTGCAACAACGCCGCCAATGTCAGCAAATGCTGCAAGAGCCTCGGTTTCAAGCTTCCTGAAATGCTCCTCACCGTATTTGTCGAATATTTCAGGTATGCTCATTCCTGCCGTATCTTCGATATACTTGTCAAGGTCAACGCACTGACAGCCCATTTTTTTCGCCAAGATCTTTCCCACAGTAGATTTTCCGCAGCCCATAAAGCCGCACAAAAAAATTGGTCTCATATTTACTATCCTTATTATAATGTATTTTACTTAAAATCCTTCTCCACAGCGATCTCCATTTCGTCTATGATAGACTGAACTTCCTCGTCTGTGTATTCGTCACCGTCCCATATCTCGTGAGCGGAAACCGCCTGCCAAACAAGCATTGCCATGCCTCCCACAGCGTTCTTGCCCATAGCCTTGGCTTTCTGCATGAGCAAAGTCTCACGAGGGTTGTATATAACGTCAAATACCGCACCGCTCGCCTTTATAACTTCATCAGGAACAGGGCAGGCGTTTGTCTTAGGATACATTCCCACAGGGCAAGCGTTCATAAGCAGCTCGTAGTGAACGTCGGTCGGTATCTCAGTGTTTAGAACAATAGTTATCCTAGCGTCAGACTTCATAGCCTTTATCTCTTTCTCTACCTGCTTAGCCAAAGGCATATCGCTCTCCAGTACCGCAATGTAAAGGTCAGCCCCGGCAAGAGCTGCCTCAATTGCCATCATTCTGCCTACTCCGCCGCAGCCTATAAGCAGTATCTTTCCCGTGAAGTCGATATTCATTGCACGAACAGTTCTGAGAAAGCCGTCGCAGTCAGTGTTATAACCAACGTGCCTGCCGTTTTTGTTGTCAACGCAGTTCACTGAGTGATAACGCTTTGCCGACTGGTCAAGCTCATCAGTGTAGTCGATAATGCCTATCTTGTGGGGAATAGTGATGTTGTAGCCGTTAAGAGAATTAAGATACTCCGCCTTGTCCTTAAGCTCCTCAGGCTTTACCTCCAGTATCTCATACTCAAACTCACGTCCTTTCAGCTCAAAAAGCCTGGCGTGAATAGGGGGCGACATAGTGTGTTTAAGCGTTTCTCCAAGTATAGCGTATTTTCTTGACATTTTACATTCCTTCTTTATAAAAAATTTCCGCATATTAATAATGTATATCTGTAGGGGCAACTTGCAATTTATTGCACAAACCTTAATAACCGCACAATGTACAGTAGGGGCGAACAGTGTTCGCCCGCATTGTCGCCTGAAACTGTTTCGGCAGGATAATTGCCTTTTACAGCCTTATAGTTATCTCACGGTTAGTAGGTATATACCTGCGTATCTTTACCCCCGTCAGCTCAAACATTTTCTTTGAAGCCTTGACTCCGTCAGTGTCAGCGTATTTGTCCTCCCAGTAAACGACTTCCTTTATGCCGCTTTGAATGATAGCCTTTGCACATTCGTTGCATGGAAAAAGTGAAACATATATCTTGGCATTCTGTAAGCTTCCTGCCGCATGGTTGAGAATGGCGTTAAGCTCGGCATGACACACAAATGGATATTTCGTGTCAAGAAACTCTCCGTTCCTGTCCCACGGCATCTCATCATCAGAACACCCGGTAGGCATACCGTTGTAGCCTACTGACAATATCTTGTTGTCCTGAGAAACTATGCACGCCCCTACCTGCGTGTGAGAATCCTTGCTCCTCTGTGCAGATAGCAGTGAAATGCCCATAAAATATTCGTCCCATGATATGTAGTCATTGCGTTTCATTTTATACACCGCCTTTTATCAGGTATCTTCATCATCAATGTCTGATATGCTCAGCATTGTCACCTTGCCGTCATCATCAAAAAAGAAAGTCGCCCAAAAGCCCCTCTTCTTGTATTTCCATGCGTCTGCGTCAGGACTGTCAGGCTCTCCGAAAACTTTTTTGACTTCCGTCTTGTCATCACCGCATTTTACCCCTGCAATGCTCATTCCCTTTTTATCGGAACTGCTTTGCGCCGCACTTATCTGACGTATCTTCGACTTCCTGTCAATATTGTCAACACTGTCCGCTTCTACCTTAACAGTGCCTATTATACTGCCGTCCTGCATAAGCGCCACCGAGAATATCCCCTTGCCGTTTGAGTTCCCCGAAAAAGGATAATCCAGCGTGTATTCATATTCCTCGCCAATATCGTCCAGAGTGCATGGTATCTGTATATCCTTGCCGTTTATCTTTATCTCCCACGCACATTTTCCACAGGCACTCAGACAAACAAGCATTGCCACCGCCAATGCCAACAGCAAAGCCCTTTTCATAGCCTTTTTCATTTTTCTCCCCTCGATATTTTAGCTCAGAGAAGCAAGAGCCTTTTCCATTGTGGCATTGTTCTCAATGTTCACAGCGTTCTTGCCCTTGAGAGTTTTCTTTACAAGACCGGTAAGCACCTTGTTAGGACCAAGCTCGATAAAGTTCTCATAGCCTGCCTTTTCCATTTCTGCAAGCTCAGAAGTGAACTTAACGGGTGAAACGATGTGCTTGGCAAGCATATCAGGCATAGCAGAAAAGTCTTCAAGCTTTGTTCCAAGAACGTTTGAGTAGAAATCAACGTTTGCAGTCTTGAACTCAACTGTCTTTGCAGTTTCAATAAATTCATCAGCCGCACTCTGCATGAGTTTTGAGTGGAAAGCAGACGCAACATTGAGCTTTATAGCCTTTTTCTTCATCTCCGCAAACTTTGCCGCAGCCGCCTCGCAAGCCGCAGTATCACCAGCGATAACTGTCTGAACGGCTGAGTTGTAGTTTACAGGAACAACATAGCCCTCTGTTTCCTCGCATATCTTCTCGACCTCTTCAGCAGGCAGACCGATTATAGCATACATTGAGCCACTGTTGGCCTCTGCGGCTTTCTGCATTGCAGCCGCTCTCGCCTTGATGAGCTTGAAGCCGTCCTCAATAGTTACAACGCCTGCGGCTACCATAGCAGCATATTCGCCCAGTGAGTGACCTGCTACGCCGTCAAATGTGATGCCCTCAGCCTTTGCGGCTTCAAAAGCGGCAAGTGAGCAAGCCATTATAGCAGGCTGTGAATTTACAGTTTTGTTAAGCTCAGTGTCAGGACCGTCAAATGTTACCGCTCTCAGGTCATATCCCAGCACCTTTTCCGCTGTGTCGAAAACCGCATTTGCAGCATCATACTTTTCGCAAAGCTCCTTAGCCATTCCTACATACTGTGAGCCCTGACCTGAAAACAAAAAAATATTTTTTGACATAAAATTTTACTCCTTTGTGGTTAAATTTATACATAGCCGCCTGATAATATCAAAGCCGCCTTATCTCATATCTGTAAATTTTTGAAAGTTATCTCCGCTCAATTATTGTTTTATGATTTAATTTTTGCAAGATATTTTCAAAAATAGACACATAATATTAACTAACGCCCTAAAACTTGTGAAAAATTCTCTAAATGTTTAAATTCATCAAGAGTTGTTCATAATTTGTTATTGACGTATCTAAAAAAACAGTTTATAATTATAATGTTATGATATGTGCTGTCTCTTATACACATCTGACGCTGCCGACGATCTTA
>ENA-OYZD01001104-OYZD01001104.1-human-gut-metagenome-genome-assembly--contig:-NODE-1104-length-11336-cov-6.739296_pt1 | contig 11336 bp, 8 predicted proteins | sample MGYA00244073_ERZ653470 | MGnify/ENA primary metagenome ERZ653470 (study PRJEB26926, sample SAMN06164895) | human gut metagenome | biome: ENVO:00009003; feature: ENVO:2100002; material: ENVO:00002003... | reverse complement strand
CCGGTTTCCACGTACACGGTGTGACCGTGACGCACGATCTCATGCACGGTGGCGGGTACGGCCGCCACACGGTATTCATTGCCCTTGATTTCCTTCAATACTCCAATGACCATTTTTGTTACCTCACTTTCAAAAATAAAGCGACGAAATCGATAACAGTTAAGCAGATGCAAATAATCTGATAGCTGTTGTTAAGATTGTATACATCATTGAAGCCAAAGTCAACATTAAAAACGTTGATTTTGAACATTTTGTAAACCTGACTGAAATCCGGCATTAAATTTAGCCATTGTATACAATAACAAGATTCGATATTGCTTTTTGTCCCGCTTTGCTGTACTATATAGGCAGACCGTGGAGCAGTCTGCGGCGACATACTCAGATGGCCTGCCGGTGGGAGTCGGTCACAGGCCAACAGGAGGAATATTATGGAAAAGATCGCAATTCTCCGCTGGGAATCCGGCCATGTACCTCAGGGCCTCATGCAGCTGGAACAGTTGCCCGGCAACAGCACCAATCTGGCATCCTACCCCTTCCCGGTGAAGCTGGTGGAGGTGAAGGGCGCCAACACCGACACTGTGATCCTGCACCCCAGCCAGAAGCTGCTGGAGGATATGATCCAGCTGGCCAAGGAGCTGGAGAAGGAGGGCGTTCGGGCCATCACCACCAGCTGCGGCTTCAATGCCATCTTCCAGGAGGCACTGGCCAACGCCGTGGATATCCCGGTGTTTACCTCCTCTTTGCTGCAGGTACCCTTTGCACAGGCACTGGTGGGCCGTGACCGAGCCGTGGGCGTTATCACCGCCAGCGCCTCCAGCCTGTCCGAAAAGCACTTGCGGGCCTGCGGCATCACCGCTGAGATGCACCCCATCGTCATGGGTCTGGAGAACGCCCCGGAGTGGAGCAAGATCTTCGACCATCCTGATGACAGCTTCGACATGGACCTTGTCACCGAAGAGATCCTGAATGTGGCCCGTCAGGGCGTTAAGGATCACCCGGAGATCGGTGCCATTGTACTGGAATGCACCGACCTGCCTCCCTTCGCCCGCCGCATCCGGGAGGAACTGGACATTCCCGTGTTCGACTTCAACTCCATGATCGGCCATGTGGCCATGGCCCTGAGCCTTGTAAAGCTGTATTAAGTGATAAGCAAAAGCGATCCCTCCACCTCGGTGGAGGGAGCGCTTTTTGCGTGTCCCCGGCGTCCCAGCCCAATATGCCGCCGGGCAGCCAAACCGGGCGATCCTCCGAAAAAAACAGAGGCCCCTGTTTCCAGAGGACCCCTGTTTTTGGATATGGAATGGATGGATTTTCTCTTCTACAAACACACAAGCAGATGGTGTATCGGCTGATTACTTCAGGCAGAGGCCGACGATGGTGTAGCCGATGCAGGTGATGACAGCCACGGTCAGAGCGTAGGGCAGCTGGGTCTTGGTGTGAGCCAGATGGTCGGAGCCTGCGCCCAGAGAGGACAGGATGGTGGTGTCGGACAGGGGGGAGCAGTGGTCACCGAAGCAGCCGCCGCCCATGACAGCAGCGATGGTGGCGTACACCAGATTGGTAGCCTCACCGCCGGTCATATTGAAGGCCAGCGGCATCACGATGGGGATCATGATGGCGTACACGCCCCAGCTGGTGCCGGTGAAGAAGGCCATGAAAGCGCAGACAGCGAAGGTCAGAGCCAGCAGGGTCACGGGGGTCATCCAGCTCTCGGTGACACTGATGACGTAGTTGGAGGTACCCAGCGTCTGGGAGATGGCGTTGATGCAGTAGGCCAGGGACAGGATCAGGATGGCGCTGACCACGGACTTGATGCCCTCGGTGGCCACCTGGATCATCTCACGGATGTTGAAGGCCTTCTGGATCAGCAGCACGATGGCCTGATAGGTAACGGCCAGCACGAAGCCCTCCAGCGTCTTGGCAGTGCCCATGATGACGTAGGTGCCGATGTTTATGACGACAACGATCACAGCGGGAATCAGGAAGTGCAGAATGAGGTTGGCCTTGAAGCCCTCCTTGGGCTTGATGTTGTCCAGCTCATTGGACAGCATGGGGGTGGATCCGTCGGCCACCACCTTGCCGGTGGTGCGGGCACGTTCCTCGGCCTTCTTCATGGGGCCGTAGTCAGGCAGGAAGCCCAGAGCCACCAGGAAGATCATGACGATGGTCAGGATGCCGTACAGCTGGAAGGGGACTGAGTGGATGACGGCGTTCTGGCCAGCCTCCGCCGTGGCGAAGGTGCCGAAGCCCACCACCAGACCGGCTACATATACGCCCCAAGAGGTGAAGGGGAGGGTGATGCAGACGGGAGCGGAGGTGCAGTCGCACAGCCAGGCCAGCTTCTCGCGGGAGACCTTGGCCTTATCGGTGATGGGACGCATCACGTTACCCACGAACAGGGGGGAGAAGTAGTCGGAGAAGAACACCAGAATACCCAGCGCAGCGCCCATGATCTGAGCAATGCGGGGCGTGATGTGAAGCTTCTCATTGAGCTTGTTGGCCACGGCCTCAATGGCGCCGGACTTCTGGAAGAAGGCCACCATGATACCGATGAACACCTCGATACCGATGACCCAGATATAGTCAGCGTTACCCAGAGCGCTCTGGATCAGACCGGTGAAGCCGAACAGCAGATCCTGACCGGTGATGAGCAGACCCACCAGAACACCGCACAGGATGGAGAACAGGGCTTCTCTCGTAATGAACGCCAAGATAACGGCGATCAGAGCAGGAGCCAGAGAAAGGATACCATAATTATCCATATTTACCTCCTCAAGTTTTCAGGTTGTTTCTCTTTTTCGTGTTGTTGCTTGTGTTGCTTGCGTAGTACCACCGATGAACAAGGGCAAACACGCCTGACAGCGATGGTATAGAAATATAACAGGTCTCCATTCGCCTCGGCCGGGGGGGGGACTTCCATTCTGCGGGGGTTCCCTGCTCCGGCGTCAGGGATCTGACACCGGAGCACCCCGTGTGATGAGGAGTAATGGAAACTGGTTATCAAAATTAAGGGAATGGCGTTTTACCAGACCTTGACCAGCTCGTCAGCGTCGGTCCACTCACGGTTCTGCTTCAGAGCCGTCTCCTTCAGGGTCAGCTTGCCGTCGTAGCAGGTCATGCCAAGACGCAGCAGGCGGTTATCCTCCATGGCCTTCTTAAAGCCCTTATCCGCCATCTGCAGCAGATAGGGCAGGGTGGCATTGGCCAGCGTCACGGAAGCGGTCTGGGAGAAGGCGGAGGGGATGTTGTCCACGCAGTAGTGCATCACGCCGTCCACGAAGTAGATGGGATCATCATGGGTGGTATCCCGGCAGGTCTCAATGGCGCCGTTCTCGTCGCAGGCCACGTCCACGATCATGGCACCGGGCTTCATCAGCTTCAGATCCTCACGATAGACAATGTGATCCTTGCGGTCCTTGGCCCACAGGATGCCGTTGATGATAACATCGGACTCCCGCAGGCACTTCTCCAGATTGGAGCGGTTGGAGATCATGTAGGTGATGTTGGCGGGGGAGGTCTTCTTGGCGGCCAGCATGGTGTTCATGTTGACATCCAGAATACGCACCTCGTTGCCGAAGGCGGCAGCCAGCTCGGCAGCGCCGGTACCTACCACGCCGCAGCCCAGCATGGTGATGATGGGGGTCTCCACGCCGGTGACGTTGGCCAGCAGCTTGCCGGGGCCGCCGTTGACGGACTGGGCAAAGTGCAGGGCCGCCAGGAAGCCGCCCTTACCGGCCAGCTCGCTCATGGGGCGCAGCAGGGGGAACTTACCCTCCTCGTCCTGCACATCCTCATAGGCCACGGCGGAGACGTGGCTGTTCAGCAGGGTGTCCGTCTCGTCGGGGTGAGCGTTGGAGTGGATGTAGGTGAAGAGGATCTTGTCCTTGTTCATCCACTTGAACTCCTGGGGGAACAGTTCCTTGACCTTGTAGTACAGGTCGGCCTTCTCCCAGACGGTGTTGGTGTCGGCGACGATAGCGCCGGCAGCCTCATACTGCGCATCGCTGAAACCGCTGCCTACGCCGGCGCCGGTTTCCACGTACACGGTGTGACCGTGACGCACGATCTCATGCACGGTGGCAGGTACGGCCGCCACACGGTATTCATTGCCCTTGATTTCCTTCAGTACTCCAATGACCATTTTTGTTACCTCACTTTCGGGAAGCAAAGCCCTCGTCAATTTCACAATAGATGATTCAAAAATCGAAACATCTTTTGTTGAGAGTATTGTATACAATATCGAGCGCAATGTCAAGTTAAGGTATCGTTCACAACTGTGACACAAGAATAAATAAATCGTTAAGCGGTCGTGAGAATACGACGGAAACCGCCCGACGGTACAGGACTTCGGCCGCCGGACAAAACAAATTGCCCTGCACCACATTTTATGGTGCAGGGCAATATCTTTATGCTTGCTTTACGGCAAAGGGTGTGCTATCATCACAGCTGTTGGGCATCACAGCTGTTGGGATTCCCGGACACATTCCTCCGCCAGCTGCAGGTCCTCCATCAGGGCCAGCACGCCCTTCTGCTCGTCCCGGTCCCGGAACGCCTCGAAGATGCGAAGGTGGAGATCCAGCGACAGACTGTTGGTGGTGGAGCTGTCCCAGAACAGCAGGTAGGTGGCAACCTTGTTCTGCAATTCGTTGAGATACTTCTCATAGTAGGCGTTCTGGGCCTCCATGGTGATGATCCAATGGAACTCCCGATTCAGCTGGACATACTCCGTCATGTTAAAGAGGTTCGTCAGATCCTGCTGCTTTTGCAGGTTCTGCTCCATCTGAAGGACGCTCTCATCACTGCGGCGATGGACGGCGGCCCGGAAGGCTCCCACCTCCAGCACAGCCCGTGCCTCATACACCTGCCGCAGATCCGTGGCGGAGGGCTTTGCCACCACGGCGCCCCGGTTGGGCTGCTGCTGGATGAGACCGTCATAGGCCAGCCGCATCAGCGCCGAGCGCACCGGAGTCCGGCTGACACCGGTTTCCCGCACCAGATCCTCTTCCACGATGCGGGTGCCGGGATAGATGGCCTTGGTGACGATCTGATTTTTGATGTAATCGTAGACGATATCCGCCGGATTCCCCTGTTTCATTCTCTGCTCTCTCCCATTCCCTATTTTTGGCCCGTGGCCTATATCAAAAAACTGTCATTCGATCAAAAAGAAAGAAGTGGACCACTATGAAAAACAAGACCTTTCTGGCAAACTGTGCGCTGGTTCTGTGCGCAGTCATCTGGGGCATGAATTTCATCTTCCAGAAGCAGGCATCCCAGCATCTGGGGGCCTTCACCTTCATCTCCCTGCGGTACTATCTGGGCGTTCTGTCCCTGTTGCCCTTGTTTTTCTATATGCGCCGCCGCAAGGCTCTCGCCGCTCTGGAGGCCGGCGAGGAGGTGGAGCGGTGGCACGGCAGGCGCTTCTGGCTGGCGTCCTTGGGAGCCAGCCTTGCCAACTGGGGCGGTGCGGTGCTGGTACAGATCGGCCTCCATGTGGCCGACGCCACCAAGGCCGGCTTCATCGAATCCGCCTACATCGCACTGGTGCCGGTGCTGGATCTGCTGCTGTTCCGGAAAAAGACCTCCCGCCGGGTATGGATCGGCATCGCCATGGCCATAGTGGGCCTGTATCTGTTGTGCATCTCCGACGGCTTCTCACTGGACATGAACGATGCCGCCATCATGGCCAGCACCCTGTGCTTCGCCCTGCATATCCTGATGTGGAGCCGGTTTTCGCCCCATGTGGACGCCCTGCCCTTCATGGTGGTGGAGTTCCTCTGCACCGGTACCCTGTCGGGACTGGTGGCCCTCTTCACCGAGAGCCTGACGCTGGCCGACCTGACGGCGGCCGTGGTGCCGCTGCTGTTTGCCGGCGTGCTGGGGGTAGGCGTTACCTACACCATCCAGATCTACGCCCAGCGGTTCACCCCCGCCTCGGTGGCGGCCCTGCTCATGAGCATGGAAGCGGTGTTCAGCGCCGTGGGCGGCGTCATCATCCTCCACGAGACGCTGTCCGTCCGGGAGTGGGTGGGCTGCGGCATCATGCTGCTGACCATCTTTTATGTCCAACTGCCCCATCGGGAGCCTGTCAAGCGGGAGCCTGTCAAGGCCGCCTGAAACCGCATACCCCGCCGGGACGCCGCAGGTGTCCCGGCGCTTTTTTTACAGAGGGACATTGATTTTCCGCATATCCTCCCAGGCGATCTGGATATCCTCCCGAATGCCCGCCAGCCCCTTCTCCAGATCCCGATCCCGCAGGGCCTCATAGATCATGGTGTGGCTGACGATGGAGTTGTTGTCGCTGGACTGATCGTAAAAGATCATGTAGGTGTTGATCTTGTTGTACAGCTCGTTGAGATACTTCTCGTAGTACTTGTTGGCGGAGGCCTCCACCACCAGCCAGTGGAAGACGTGGTTCATGGTCACATACTCCTGCCGGGAGTAGTGCTGGGTCAGCACCTCCTGATCCTTGAGACTCTTCTCCATGGCCCGCAGCTGGGCCTCGGTGCGGTGCCGGTGATGAGCAGACCCACCAGAACACCGCACAGGATGGAGAACAGGGCTTCTCTCGTAATGAACGCCAAGATAACGGCGATCAGAGCAGGAGCCAGAGAAAGGATACCATAATTATCCATATTTACCTCCTCAAGTTTTCAGGTTGTTTCTCTTTTTCGTGTTGTTGCTTGTGTTGCTTGCGTAGTACCACCGATGAACAAGGGCAAACACGCCTGACAGCGATGGTATAGAAATATAACAGGTCTCCATTCGCCTCGGCCGGGGGGGGGACTTCCATTCTGCGGGGGTTCCCTGCTCCGGCGTCAGGGATCTGACACCGGAGCACCCCGTGTGATGAGGAGTAATGGAAACTGGTTATCAAAATTAAGGGAATGGCGTTTTACCAGACCTTGACCAGCTCGTCAGCGTCGGTCCACTCACGGTTCTGCTTCAGAGCCGTCTCCTTCAGGGTCAGCTTGCCGTCGTAGCAGGTCATGCCAAGACGCAGCAGGCGGTTATCCTCCATGGCCTTCTTAAAGCCCTTATCCGCCATCTGCAGCAGATAGGGCAGGGTGGCATTGGCCAGCGTCACGGAAGCGGTCTGGGAGAAGGCGGAGGGGATGTTGTCCACGCAGTAGTGCATCACGCCGTCCACGAAGTAGATGGGATCATCATGGGTGGTATCCCGGCAGGTCTCAATGGCGCCGTTCTCGTCGCAGGCCACGTCCACGATCATGGCACCGGGCTTCATCAGCTTCAGATCCTCACGATAGACAATGTGATCCTTGCGGTCCTTGGCCCACAGGATGCCGTTGATGATAACATCGGACTCCCGCAGGCACTTCTCCAGATTGGAGCGGTTGGAGATCATGTAGGTGATGTTGGCGGGGGAGGTCTTCTTGGCGGCCAGCATGGTGTTCATGTTGACATCCAGAATACGCACCTCGTTGCCGAAGGCGGCAGCCAGCTCGGCAGCGCCGGTACCTACCACGCCGCAGCCCAGCATGGTGATGATGGGGGTCTCCACGCCGGTGACGTTGGCCAGCAGCTTGCCGGGGCCGCCGTTGACGGACTGGGCAAAGTGCAGGGCCGCCAGGAAGCCGCCCTTACCGGCCAGCTCGCTCATGGGGCGCAGCAGGGGGAACTTACCCTCCTCGTCCTGCACATCCTCATAGGCCACGGCGGAGACGTGGCTGTTCAGCAGGGTGTCCGTCTCGTCGGGGTGAGCGTTGGAGTGGATGTAGGTGAAGAGGATCTTGTCCTTGTTCATCCACTTGAACTCCTGGGGGAACAGTTCCTTGACCTTGTAGTACAGGTCGGCCTTCTCCCAGACGGTGTTGGTGTCGGCGACGATAGCGCCGGCAGCCTCATACTGCGCATCGCTGAAACCGCTGCCTACGCCGGCGCCGGTTTCCACGTACACGGTGTGACCGTGACGCACGATCTCATGCACGGTGGCAGGTACGGCCGCCACACGGTATTCATTGCCCTTGATTTCCTTCAGTACTCCAATGACCATTTTTGTTACCTCACTTTCGGGAAGCAAAGCCCTCGTCAATTTCACAATAGATGATTCAAAAATCGAAACATCTTTTGTTGAGAGTATTGTATACAATATCGAGCGCAATGTCAAGTTAAGGTATCGTTCACAACTGTGACACAAGAATAAATAAATCGTTAAGCGGTCGTGAGAATACGACGGAAACCGCCCGACGGTACAGGACTTCGGCCGCCGGACAAAACAAATTGCCCTGCACCACATTTTATGGTGCAGGGCAATATCTTTATGCTTGCTTTACGGCAAAGGGTGTGCTATCATCACAGCTGTTGGGCATCACAGCTGTTGGGATTCCCGGACACATTCCTCCGCCAGCTGCAGGTCCTCCATCAGGGCCAGCACGCCCTTCTGCTCGTCCCGGTCCCGGAACGCCTCGAAGATGCGAAGGTGGAGATCCAGCGACAGACTGTTGGTGGTGGAGCTGTCCCAGAACAGCAGGTAGGTGGCAACCTTGTTCTGCAATTCGTTGAGATACTTCTCATAGTAGGCGTTCTGGGCCTCCATGGTGATGATCCAATGGAACTCCCGATTCAGCTGGACATACTCCGTCATGTTAAAGAGGTTCGTCAGATCCTGCTGCTTTTGCAGGTTCTGCTCCATCTGAAGGACGCTCTCATCACTGCGGCGATGGACGGCGGCCCGGAAGGCTCCCACCTCCAGCACAGCCCGTGCCTCATACACCTGCCGCAGATCCGTGGCGGAGGGCTTTGCCACCACGGCGCCCCGGTTGGGCTGCTGCTGGATGAGACCGTCATAGGCCAGCCGCATCAGCGCCGAGCGCACCGGAGTCCGGCTGACACCGGTTTCCCGCACCAGATCCTCTTCCACGATGCGGGTGCCGGGATAGATGGCCTTGGTGACGATCTGATTTTTGATGTAATCGTAGACGATATCCGCCGGATTCCCCTGTTTCATTCTCTGCTCTCTCCCATTCCCTATTTTTGGCCCGTGGCCTATATCAAAAAACTGTCATTCGATCAAAAAGAAAGAAGTGGACCACTATGAAAAACAAGACCTTTCTGGCAAACTGTGCGCTGGTTCTGTGCGCAGTCATCTGGGGCATGAATTTCATCTTCCAGAAGCAGGCATCCCAGCATCTGGGGGCCTTCACCTTCATCTCCCTGCGGTACTATCTGGGCGTTCTGTCCCTGTTGCCCTTGTTTTTCTATATGCGCCGCCGCAAGGCTCTCGCCGCTCTGGAGGCCGGCGAGGAGGTGGAGCGGTGGCACGGCAGGCGCTTCTGGCTGGCGTCCTTGGGAGCCAGCCTTGCCAACTGGGGCGGTGCGGTGCTGGTACAGATCGGCCTCCATGTGGCCGACGCCACCAAGGCCGGCTTCATCGAATCCGCCTACATCGCACTGGTGCCGGTGCTGGATCTGCTGCTGTTCCGGAAAAAGACCTCCCGCCGGGTATGGATCGGCATCGCCATGGCCATAGTGGGCCTGTATCTGTTGTGCATCTCCGACGGCTTCTCACTGGACATGAACGATGCCGCCATCATGGCCAGCACCCTGTGCTTCGCCCTGCATATCCTGATGTGGAGCCGGTTTTCGCCCCATGTGGACGCCCTGCCCTTCATGGTGGTGGAGTTCCTCTGCACCGGTACCCTGTCGGGACTGGTGGCCCTCTTCACCGAGAGCCTGACGCTGGCCGACCTGACGGCGGCCGTGGTGCCGCTGCTGTTTGCCGGCGTGCTGGGGGTAGGCGTTACCTACACCATCCAGATCTACGCCCAGCGGTTCACCCCCGCCTCGGTGGCGGCCCTGCTCATGAGCATGGAAGCGGTGTTCAGCGCCGTGGGCGGCGTCATCATCCTCCACGAGACGCTGTCCGTCCGGGAGTGGGTGGGCTGCGGCATCATGCTGCTGACCATCTTTTATGTCCAACTGCCCCATCGGGAGCCTGTCAAGCGGGAGCCTGTCAAGGCCGCCTGAAACCGCATACCCCGCCGGGACGCCGCAGGTGTCCCGGCGCTTTTTTTACAGAGGGACATTGATTTTCCGCATATCCTCCCAGGCGATCTGGATATCCTCCCGAATGCCCGCCAGCCCCTTCTCCAGATCCCGATCCCGCAGGGCCTCATAGATCATGGTGTGGCTGACGATGGAGTTGTTGTCGCTGGACTGATCGTAAAAGATCATGTAGGTGTTGATCTTGTTGTACAGCTCGTTGAGATACTTCTCGTAGTACTTGTTGGCGGAGGCCTCCACCACCAGCCAGTGGAAGACGTGGTTCATGGTCACATACTCCTGCCGGGAGTAGTGCTGGGTCAGCACCTCCTGATCCTTGAGACTCTTCTCCATGGCCCGCAGCTGGGCCTCGGTGCGGTGGCGGATGGCGTCCTCCATCATCCCGCACTCCAGCACCTCACGGACCCGGTACACCTGCCGCAGATCCTCCTCGCTGGGCTTGGCTACAAAGGCCCCCCGGTTGGGGATCATCTCCACCAGCCCCTCATATTTCAGCCGCAGCAGCGCCGGCCGGATGGAGGTGCGGCTGGTGCCGGTCTCCCGGATGATGTCATCCTCGATGATGCGGTTGCCGGGGAACATGGATTTTCCTACGATTTGATTCTTCACGTAATGGTATACGATATCCTGCGGCTTTGCCTTCTTCATAACTTCCATTCCTCATCTCCCTGTCTGTGTGTATCCCGGAGGGACAAAAACGCAGAACATAGGTATTTTAACTATGCAATTATACCACAACTTTCCGGGAGAATCTACTATTTTTATGAATCTTGATAAAAATTTTGAAGAAATTTTTCAAATAGCATTCTGTATACATCCGCGAAAGCGATCGGTTTGCAAGAAAAGCAGCGGAAAAGACGGGCCGTTCCGCTGCTTCTTTCCATGATTTGCCACTGCCGGGCTCAGCCGTTCTCCTCCGGAACCTCACTGCCCTCGGAGGTCGTCTCCGGCTTCTGAGGCGTGTTTTTTTCTTCATCCGAGGTTTGTGCAGGCGCTGCGGCGGCATCGCTCTGTTCGCCGCTGCCGGACACGGGAGCCTCCCCCAGACCGAACAGCCAGCGGCTGTACAGATCCTCGGTGTTCTGCTGCTGCAGACATACCCGGATGGCGTCGTAGCCGAAGCCGCCGTGGTCAAACAGCTGGCTCATGAGCTTCCGCAGCCGCAGATACCGACCCTCCACGGCGCCGGTCTGGCGCACCTGAGCGGCGGCGGCAAGATAGCTGACGGCCACGTCCCCGGCCAACTGCTCCAGCTGACTGCTCTTGCCGGTGACGGTGACGCTGCCGGGCAGCTGCATGGGGGTATACCACTCCAC
>ENA-OYZD01001087-OYZD01001087.1-human-gut-metagenome-genome-assembly--contig:-NODE-1087-length-11491-cov-3.827824_pt1 | contig 11491 bp, 9 predicted proteins | sample MGYA00244073_ERZ653470 | MGnify/ENA primary metagenome ERZ653470 (study PRJEB26926, sample SAMN06164895) | human gut metagenome | biome: ENVO:00009003; feature: ENVO:2100002; material: ENVO:00002003... | reverse complement strand
GTATTCCGGGGTCCAGTTCTCGGCACAGGTGGTGCGGCGGCCCTCCACAAAGATGCGGGCAGCAGCAGCAAACTGCTCGTCGGTCTTGACAAGGCGCATGTTCTCGCCGCGCTTCCACTTGGGCAGCTCGGTCACAGGGTGGGTCTCATACCACTTCTCGTACAGCTCCGGGCGGCGCAGGCGGGTGCGCTCCCGGCTCTGTTCCCCGCGCCATGCATCGATTTTCTGGTGGTCGCCGCCCAGCAGCACCTGCGGCACGGCGCGGCCTTCCCACACCTCGGGGCGGGTGTACTGGGGATACTCCAGCAGGCCGTCCCAGTAGCTTTCTTCCTCGTAGCCCTTCTGCTCAGCCAGCACGCCGGGCTTCAGGCGCAGCACACTGTCCGCCACCACAAGGCTGGCCAGCTCGCCGCCGGTGAGGATGTAGTCACCGATGGAGATTTCTTCATCCGCAAAAGCATCGATCACACGCTCGTCGATGCCCTCATAGTGGCCGCATACCAGTGTCAGGTTATCGTACTGGGCCAGCCGCTTTGCGTGTTCCTCGGTGTAGCGCTGGCCGCCTGCCGTCAGGAACACGATATGCGGGGCCGGACGGCCCTGTGAAGCCACTTCCTGCTGCACAGCACGCAGACAGTCTGCGATGGGCTGAGCATACAGCACCATGCCGCAGCCGCCGCCGTAGGGGTAATCGTCGGTCTGCTTCTGTTTGTTCAGGGTGTAGTCCCGGATCTGGTGGCAGTGGGTCTCAATAAAGCCCTTCTTTGCCGCGCGCCCGATGATGCTGGCATCCAGCACCTGCTGGCACATTTCCGGGAACAGGGTCACGATGTCCACACGCATTCCCATGGCTCACTCTTCCTCCCGTTCGCTGTCAAAGTCATCGTCCAGCAGGCCCGGAATGGGGGTGACGAGGAGATAGCCCTCCGGCGGGTTGCGCTCTTTCAGAAAAGCATCCACGCCCGGGAACATGTATTCCTTGCCGTTCGGTGCTTTGACGGTGTAGATATCCTGTGCACCGGGGTGATCCACGCTGGTCACAACGCCGTACACCCTGCCGTTGTCGGCATCCCGCACTTCGCACCCGATCAGGTCGGCCACATACCAGCGGCCTGCGGGCAGGGTGGCATCATTGCGGTCAAAGTAGAACACCTGCCCACGCAGCGCACGGGCAGCATCCATATCGTCCACGCCTTCCAGCTGCAGCAGAGCCATCTGGCCCTGTGCGCGGATGGACACGATCTTATAGGCCCTGCCGCCCTGGGCCGATGCATACAGCCTGCCCACCTTTTTCAGAAAGTTGACGCCGTCGCACCAAAGCTCCAGCTTCATTTCGCCGCGCACGCCGTGGGTGGTCACGACCTTGCCCGCTTCCAGATATTGCTGCATAATCTTGCTCCTATAATCAAAAAGGCCCCTTGCCGCAAGGGCAAAGGGCCTGTAGGGTGCTCAGTCGATCTCAACAAGGACCTTTTCATCGACCCGCACAGCAGCCGCGCGCATCACCACACGAATGGCTTTTGCGATCCGGCCCTGCTTGCCGATGACACGGCCCATATCTCCCTCTGCCACGCTCAGGTGGTAGACGATGGTGCCGTCCTCGCGAGGCTCGTCCACCGTGACCTTAACGGCTTCCTTATCCTCCACGAGACCGCGGGCAACTGCCAGCAACAGCTCCTGCATGAGTCAGCCCTCCCTACTTACAGAACGTTGGACTTCTTCAGCAGGACGCGAACGGTATCAGTGGGCTGTGCGCCGTTGGCGATCCACTGCTTTGCCTTCTCAGCGTCGATCTTGATCTCGGAAGGCTCCTTGTTGGGATCGTAGGTGCCGATCTCTTCGATGAAACGGCCGTCACGGGGGAAGCGGCTGTCAGCAACAACAACACGATAGAAGGGAGCCTTCTTGGCGCCAACGCGGCGCAGACGAATCTTAACTGCCATGGTAAATATCCTCCAAAAATTGTTTTGTGCGGCCCTTGCGGGCGCATGTTGATTATATTGTACAAACCCGCAAGGGGGTTGTATCACAAAAATTATTTCAGTCCGCGGAAGGCATTGGGGTTGCCCATCATGCCGCCCAGGCGGCGGGCAAAGCCCTTGGGGCTTTTCTTGAACTGCTTCATCATCTTCTGCATCATTTCAAACTGCTTGAGCAGCTTGTTCACGTCGGCCACGGTGGTACCGCTGCCTGCTGCAATGCGGCGCTTGCGCTTTGGGTTGATGATGGAGGGCTTCTCGCGCTCTTCCTTGGTCATGGAATAGATCATGGCCTCGATGCGGTCGAACGCCTTTTCATCGACCTGACTGGGATCGATGCCGCTGCCGCCAGGCAGCATGCTCAGCATCGCGCCTGCACCGCCCATCTTGCGGATCTGTGCGAACTGGTCCAGCATGTCGTTCATGTCGAACTTGTTCTCCATCATCCGCTTGGCGGTCTCTTCGGCTGCCTTTTCGTCGGCCGTCTCCTGTGCGCGCTCGATCAGGCTCAGCACATCGCCCATGCCAAGGATGCGGCTTGCCATGCGGTCCGGGTGGAACACATCCAGATCGTCCAGCTTTTCGCCGGTGCCCTGGAACTTGATGGGCTTCCCGGTGACGGCCAGCACCGAAAGTGCCGCACCGCCGCGGGTATCGCCGTCGGTCTTGGTGAGGATGATGCCGTCGATGCCTACCTTCTCGTTAAAGGTCTTGGCAACGTTCACGGCATCCTGACCGGCCATGGCATCCACCACCAGCAGGGTCTCGTCCACAGGAACGGCTTCCTTGATGTCCACCAGCTCCTGCATGAGCACATCGTCGATCTGCAGACGACCGGCGGTATCCAGAATCACGATGTCATTGCCGTAATCCTTGGCGTGTGCCAGCGCCTTCTTTGCAATTTCCGGCGGCTTTGCGCCCGGCAGGGTGAACACCGGTGCGCCCGCCTGTTTGCCCACCACCTGCAGCTGATCGATGGCCGCAGGGCGGTAAATATCGCAGGCCACCAGCATGGGGCGGCGGCCCTGTTTGATAAAGTACTTTGCCAGCTTTGCGGCGTGGGTGGTTTTACCGTTGCCCTGCAGGCCGCAGAGCATGATGATCGTCTGGCCCTTGTTCTTGATGTTCAGGCGGGCCGCTTCGCTGCCGCCCATCAGGGCAACCAGCTCTTCGTTGACGATCTTGACCACCTGCTGTGCCGGGGTCAGGCTTTCCATGACCTCCTGACCCATGGCGCGCTCGGACACCTTTGCACAGAAGTCCTTGGCAACCTTGTAGTTGACATCGGCTTCCAGCAGGGCCATGCGCACCTCACGCATCGCGGCCTTGATATCTGCCTCGGTCAGCTTGCCGTGACCGCGCAGCTTTTTGAACACACCGGCAAGGCGGTCGGTAAGGGATTCAAATGCCATTGTACGGTGCTCCTTTCACAGGTTTCAGCTCTCGTTTGCTTCGTCGATGGAGCGGATGAGCTTTAACATTTTGGTCAGCTGGTGTTCGTACTCGGTGGTGGTCAGGCCCTGCGGACCGGTGCACTCGAACCGTGCATCGATCACCATTTGCTCCAGCTCTTCCAGCTTCTGCTGCACGCGGCGGTAACGCGCCGCAAAGCCGACCTTTTCCTCCAGCTCCTTCAGCGCGTTCTCGCCATGCTTGATGGCATCCCGCGCACCCTGACGGGTGATGCCGAAGTTCTCGCCGATCTCGCTCAGCGAAAGGTCATCGTTGTAATACTGGCGCAGCATTTCGCGCTGTTTCTCGGTGAGCACCTCGCCGTAAAAGTCCAGCAGATAGCCCATTTCCAGATCTTTTGCCATCCTCTGATCCCCCGGTTTTGTGCCTGTACTTTCGAGAAGTGATGTAAAGTTCATTTGCTTTACGGATGAAGTATAGCAGATGCACCGCATCCTGTCAAGAGCCTTTCGGAGATTTTTCCAGAAAATCCGCCAAAAATTCGCCGTTTTTGCTAAAACGCATCTTGACGCGCGCAGTCCTTTTGCGTTAGGATAATATTGTTGTATCCCATGAAAGGAGGGTCTTCGTGCCGATCTACCCCAATTTTTACCAGACGCTCAGCGCCTGCCCCATCGTGGAGCTGCGCGGCTATGCTGCCGCCTGCGGGCTGAAGGGACGGCTGTATGCCTATCTGGACTTTGCAGGCCCCACCGGCACGGCCCGGGACGGCCTTGCCGAAGGGATGCTGGCCCTTGCCATTGAAAAAAAGAAGCTGATCTCCGGTCAGCCCATCATTAAAGCGGCCTCCGGCCCGTTTGCCGCTGCGCTCACGCTGGCGGGCCTGACCGCCGGTCACCCGGTGGTTCTGGTGATGCCGGAGGATGCCCCCGCCCTGCGGCAGGAGACCCTGCTGCGGCTGGGTGCGCAGATCCGCCACAGCCCGGCCAGCAGCGGTGTGAACGGTGCCCGCCGTCTGGCGGCACAGACCGCCGCCGCCAACGGCTGGTACTACATGGACTGGCTTGCCAACGATGATAACCCGGAGTACCACCGCCGCGTTACCGGCCCTGCCATTGTGCAGAGCATCGCGCGGGAGGGCAAAAGCGCCGTGGATGCTATCGTGATCGGCGTGGGCAGCGGCGGCACCGTGACCGGCGTGGGCGAGACCATCAAGGCATGGACGAACGATGTGCGCATCGCCGCCGTGGAGCCTTACGAATCGCAGGCGCTGGGCGGCGGCCTGACCGGCTCCCACGGCATCAGCGATCTGGGCTACGGCTTTGTGCCGGAAAACTTCAACGCCTATGTGGTGGACAACGTGGTGGCGGTGAACACCACCGACGCGCAGCGGGCCGCGCAAAAGGTGCTGCGCACCGATGCCATCCCGGCTTCGGTGGCATCCGGTGCCGTTTTGCAGGCGGCCGCACAGCTCATCCATGTAGGAGCCAGCCGCTCTGCCCTTGCCATCCTGCCCGGACGGCAGATCGTAAATACATTATAAGGAGAAATCATAGAGTTCCCATGACAAACGACATGACAAAGGGAGCCATTACTCCGCTCCTGATCCGTTTTACCATTCCGCTGGTACTTGGCAACCTGTTCCAGCTCACCTACAACGCCGCCGACAGCATCATCGTGGGCAAGTTCGTGGGCGAGGAAGCTCTTGCCGCCGTCGGCACCTCCAACCCGCTCATGACTCTGGCCATCCTGTTTATCAACGGCATGTGTCTGGGTGCCGGCATTCTGGTCAGTACCGCATTCGGTGCCGGTAATACCCAGCTGATGGAGCGTCAGGTGTCCACCACCGCCATTGCAGGCACCGTGTTCTCGCTGGCATTCTCGGCGCTGTGCGTCATTCTGGCCACGCCCCTGCTGCAGCTGATGCAGGTGCCCGCCGATATCCTGCCCATTGCGGTCAGCTACCTGCGCATCGTGTTTGCAGGCCTGATCTTCACCTTTTTCTATAACTTTCTTGCCGCCACCATGCGTGCACTGGGCGACAGCAAGAGTGCCCTGTATTTCCTGATGATCAGCTCTGTGCTGAACATCGGCGGCGACCTGTTCTTTGTGCAGGTGCTGAACTGGGGCAGCAACGGCTGCGCCCTTTCCACCGTGGTCAGCGAAGCACTGTGCTGCGTGCTGTGCGTACTGTACATCCGCTGGAAGGTGCCCATCCTGCAGCTGGGCAGGCGCTGGCTGGTGTTTGATGGCAAGCTGCTGCGCAAAACGGTCAGCTACGGCTGGACCAGCGCCATGCAGCAAGCCACCGTGCAGCTGGGCAAGATCGCGGTGCAGGCCATCGTGAACACCATGGGTGTCAACGCCATGGCCGCCTTTACCGCTGCTTCCCGCATTGACGACTTTGCCTATACCCCGCAGCAGAACATCGGCCACGCCATGACCACCCTCATGGCGCAGAACCGGGGTGCCGGCAAGCACGACCGTGTGAAACAGGGCTTCCACTGCGGTATGCGCATCGAAACCGCTTACGGCGTGCTGATCGCCGTTGTATGCTTTGCCGGTGCGCCCTTTATCATGAAGCTGTTCGTCACCGACCCGGAGGTCGTCCATCTGGGCGTGCGCTTCCTGCGCACGGTTTCCCTGTTCTACCTGATGCCCGCAGCCACCAATGGCATTCAGGGCTTCTTCCGCGGCATTGGCGATCTGAAGGTCACGCTGGTGTCCAGCACCTTCAACATGGTGTTCCGTGCAGCTGCAGCTGCGGTGTTCGTGCTGGTGTGGAAAATGGAGATCGAAGCTCTGCCTTACAGCTATGCGGTGGGCTGGGTCGTCATGCTGCTCTACGAGCTGCCCATGCTGGTTCGGTATCTGCGCAGCCATGGAGACGAATTATAATCGTTTTATTTGATTTGTGATACGAAAAAGGCTCTGCATCGCAAGGATGCAGAGCCTTTTTTCGTATTAAACTTACTTGCGGCTTGCCAGCAGGTTCTCGATCTTCTTCAGCGGATCGATGATGCTGGAAACAGACATGTCGTGGTTCAGAGCCACCACAAAGTATGCAGCGTACTTGGAAACATCCACATCCACATACCAGTCGCGGGTGAGCAGCTCAGGCATACGGTAGGTCAGGTTGGTGCCCACAACATAGGTCAGCTTGCCCTCGGCCACAGCCTTGTCGAACTTCTCCAGACCGCTGGTGAACAGGGGGAAGGTGGCGTTGGCGATGATGTTGGCAGCGCCGCGCTCCTTCAGGTTGCTGGCGACCTCCAGCATGCTCTCGCCGGAAGCAATGATGTCGTCTGCGATAAAGACGGTCTTGCCTTCCACGCTCTCGCCCAGATACTCGTGGGCAACGATGGGGTTGCGGCCATTCACCACGCGGGTGTAATCGCGGCGCTTGTAGAACATGCCCAGATTGCAGCCCAGCACGCTGGAGAAGTACATGTTGCGGTTCATGGCGCCCTCGTCCGGGCTGACCACGGTAAACTTGCTCTTATCAAAGGAGAGGTCCGGGTCCTTCTTCAGCAGGCTCTTCAGCACCTGATAGGTGGGCATTGCGTTATCAAAGCTCATCAGCGGCACAGCGTTCTGCACGCGGGGGTCATGAGCATCAAAGGTGATGATGTTGCGCACACCCATGGTCTGCAGCTCCTGCAGGGCCACAGCGCAGTCCAGACTTTCGCGCACCACACGGCGATGCTGACGGCCGCCGTACAGGCTGGGCATAATGACCGACACACGGTGTGCCTTGCCGGCCACTGCCTGGATCAGGCGCTTCAGGTTGGCGAAGTGATCGTCCGGAGACATGTGGTTCTCGTAGTTGAACAGCTTGTAAGTCACGCTGTAGTTGCCGGGATCGACCACGATGAAGATATCGTCGCCGCGCACCGACTCCTTCACCAGACCCTTGGCATCGCCACTCTGGAAGCGGGGGCAGTCGCAAGGAATAATGAAGGTCTCTTTGTCAATTCCGGCAGCCTTGGCCCAGCGGACCAGATGCTTGTCGATCAGGCCGGTCAGTTCCTCTGCACCGGGGCAGGAGATCAGCCGCATATCTGCCACGCTGGGCTGCTCAAAGAACGACTTCGGGGAAATTTCAATAGACATAGTCATAACTCCTTATTGCTGTTTACGATCCGTATCATGCACACAAGAGCGCATATCTGGTTTTATTTTATCACATTTCGTCGATTCTGCCATATCAATTTGTTTCATGTCAGGATTTTCTGCGCCTTGCACAGCTGTTTTTCTTTTTTCTCAAAGAGAATGTGTGTTTTCGACAAAAAGACAGCCGATTCTTTGCCATTTCGCAAATTTCGGCCGATTTTCGTGGAAAAGTAAGACTTTTCTTTGTCTGAGCAGTCTGCCGGGATCGCTCTTCCGGGAGATAAAAATGCAGTGTGCCGGGCAGCGGAGATGCTGCTGTTTTCGCTCGTTCGCCCTCCCCGGCAGAGCCGCAAAAACAAAGGCATCTGCAACAAATTTGCTGAGCTTCAGAAGCTCAGAAGCGATCGTTGCAGATGCCTTCTTATTTTATATGATTGCGACAGGTGCTTTGTGTTCCGCTTACAAGGCAGCGACCGCAGCCTTCAGGGCATCCACGCGGTCGGTGTTCTCCCACTTCACGCCCAGATCCTCGCGGCCCATGTGGCCGTATGCGGCCAGCTTGCGGTAGATGGGCTTGCGCAGGTCGAGTTCGCGGATGATGGCGGCGGGGGTCAGGTCGAACACCTTTTCCACAGCCTGCTCGATCTTCTCATCCGAGACGGTGCCGGTGCCGAAGGTGTCCACCATGATGGACACAGGCTTTGCCACGCCGATGGCATAGGCCACCTGCACTTCGCACTGCTTGGCAAGACCTGCAGCCACGATGTTCTTTGCCACCCAGCGGGTCGCATAGGCAGCGCTGCGGTCCACCTTGCTGGGGTCCTTGCCGGAGAAGGCACCGCCGCCGTGACGGGCATAGCCGCCGTAGGTGTCCACGATGATCTTGCGTCCGGTCAGGCCGGTGTCGCCCTGCGGGCCGCCCACGACGAAGCGGCCGGTGGGGTTGATGAGGTAGCGGGTGTCGTCATCGAGCAGCTCGGCCGGGATGGTCGGGCGGATGACGAGCTCGATCATGTCCTTGCGCAGCTGGGCCATGTCCACCTCCGGGGCGTGCTGCGTGCTGAGCACGACGGTGTGCACGCGCACGGGGCGGTTCTGCTCGTCGTACTCGACCGTGACCTGCGTCTTGCCGTCGGGACGCAGATAGTCCACAAGACCCTGCTTGCGAACCTCGGTCAGGCGCTTGGCCATCTTGTGCGAGAGTGAGATGGCCAGCGGCATCAGCTCCGGCGTCTCGTCGCAGGCGTAGCCGAACATCATGCCCTGATCGCCGGCGCCGTTGTCCAGCGCACTGTCACCGGACTCCTTGGCCTCCAGACTCTTGTCCACGCCCATGGCGATATCGCCGGACTGCTCGTCGATGTTGGTGATAACGGCGCAGGTGTGGCCGTCGAAGCCGTACTTGGCCCGGTCATAGCCGATGTCCAGCACCACTTGACGGGCGATCTTGGGGATATCCACGTAGCAGTGGGTGGTGATCTCGCCCATGATGTGGATCAGGCCCGTGGACACGCAGGTCTCGCAGGCCACACGGCCATTGGGGTCCTTCTCCATGATGGCGTCCAGAATCGCATCGCTGATCTGGTCGCAGATTTTGTCGGGATGTCCCTCCGTCACGGATTCCGAGGTAAACAGTCTCTTTGCCATAGCTTTTCCATGCTCCTTTATAAAATATTTTCCATACGGGTGAAAGCTCTCTCAGGTTGACCGGAGCATGAAAAAACACGCTCCGCCATTCGACGGATCGTGTTAGAATAACGCTCCTCATCTGTCGAAGGACGAATGCGGGACTATCACTTCCGCACTCAGCATACGCCGGATTTGGCACCTTGCTTCGCAGGTTGCCGTGGCTTCATCGGGCCGATCCCTCCGCCACTCTTGATAAGGTATGAACTTGTAAGAGAACTCTACAATTGCTTATGATAGCAAGAAGAGACTGTTTTGTCAACCCCTGATACACAGATTTTATCGAAATGTCCGGGAAAAACCGACGAAAAGGGGAGGAGCGGGGAGAAAAGTGCGGAAAAGGATTGCCTGTTTCGGGGAATGATAGTATAATGGTATGCAGCACACCCAAAAAAATTTACTTGAGGTATGAAAATGAAAACTGAGGAAAAGCTGAACATGACCATGCTCTGCGACTTTTACGAGTTGACCATGGGCAATGGCTACTTTGAAAGCGGTTACAAGGATCATATCACCTACTTTGACGTCTTTTTCCGCCGGGTGCCGGATGGCGGCGGCTTTGCCATCGCCGCTGGTCTGGAGCAGCTGATCGATTATATTGAGAATCTGCACTTCTCTCCGGAGGACATCGCCTATCTGCGGGGCCGGAACCTTTTCAGCGAGGAATTTCTGTCCTATCTGGAGGACTTCCATTTCACCGGCGACATCTACGCCATGCCGGAGGGAACCCCGGTGTTTCCCCGCGAGCCCATGGTCATCGTCCGGGCCAAGGCCATCGAGGCCCAGCTCATCGAGACCTTCACGCTGCTGACCATCAACCACCAGAGCCTGATCGCCACCAAGGCCAACCGGATCGTCCGGGCGGCCCAGGGGCGAACGGTGCTGGAGTTCGGCTCCCGCCGGGCACAGGGGGCGGATGCCGCCATCATCGGCGCCCGTGCCGCCTACATCGGCGGTGTCGCCGGTACGGCCTGCACCATCTCTGACCAGATCTACGGCGTTCCCGCCGGCGGCACCATGGCCCATGCGTGGGTGCAGATGTTCGATTCGGAGTATGACGCCTTCAAGACCTACTGCCAGATCTATCCCCACAACGCCACGCTGCTGGTGGATACCTACAATACCCTGAAGTCCGGTGTCCCCAACGCCATCCGGGCCTTTAACGAGGTGCTTAAGCCCATGGGCATCACCAAGTGCGGCATCCGACTGGATTCCGGCGACATGGCCTATCTGACCCGGAAGGCCCGGAAGATGCTGGACGAGGCGGGCTGGACGGAGTGCCAGATCTCCGTATCCAACTCTCTGGATGAGTACCTGATCCAGGATCTGCTGCTGCAGGATGCCAAGATCGACCTCTTCGGCGTGGGCGAGCGGATGATCACCGCCAAGTCCGAGCCGGTGTTCGGCGGCGTGTATAAGCTGGCGGCTGTGGAGGATCAACAGGGGAACATCACCCCCAAGATCAAGATCAGCGAGAACGTGGAGAAGATCACCATTCCCCACTTCAAGAAGGTCTACCGGTTCTACGGCAACGACACCGGCAAGGCCATCGCCGACTACATCACCGTCTATGACGAGACGTTGGACGACACCAAGGATCTGGAGATCTTCGACCCCAGCGCCACCTGGAAGAAAAAGACGGTGTATAACTTCACCGCCCGGCCTCTGCTGGTGCCGGTGTTTCTGGGGGGCAAGCGGGTGTACGACAGCCCCAGCCTGCCGGAAATTCAGGCCTACTGCCGCCAGCAGGTGGACACCCTGTGGGACGAGGTGAAGCGCTTCGACAATCCTCACAGCTACTATGTGGACCTGTCCGACAGGCTGTGGAACATCCAGCAGGATCTGCTCCGCAATCGATAATAAGCAAAAAAGCAGAGCTGTCCGATTTGGCGGACAGCTCTGCGTGGTATCCCAAAGGGAACAGGAGGTGACCCGTTGAAAACGCATCAGGTACAACAGAAAACGGAACGTCGTATCTCGGCGGCGCTGCGGCTGGTTTTCGTGGCGGCGCTGCTGCTGGGGCAGATCGCTTTGGCATTCTTTCTCAGCACGGAGCTGCGCCAGCGGGCTGCCATCATCTACACGGTGCTGGAGCTGGCGGCCTTCGGCTACGCCGTGCGGATCTATAACCGCACCGACGGCACCAGCTATAAGTTCGGCTGGATCTTCCTCGTTCTGACGGTGCCGGTGGTGGGACTCATTCTATACTTTCTCTGGAACGGTGACCGGCAGCAAAAGCGGCTGGATTTGAAAAAGCTGCCCATGCCGGAGGAGCCGGAAGCCCAACAGGCCGCCCACCG
>ENA-OYZD01001077-OYZD01001077.1-human-gut-metagenome-genome-assembly--contig:-NODE-1077-length-11554-cov-12.724846_pt1 | contig 11554 bp, 3 predicted proteins | sample MGYA00244073_ERZ653470 | MGnify/ENA primary metagenome ERZ653470 (study PRJEB26926, sample SAMN06164895) | human gut metagenome | biome: ENVO:00009003; feature: ENVO:2100002; material: ENVO:00002003... | reverse complement strand
TTGCAAATATGATGTGTTTTATAATTATGTCAAAATTCTTAACTTAATGACATTGATATTATGAGGCCTTTTTGTTTGATATCATCTATACAGGAACTGATGCTGTAAATGTCACAGATGCCATGAATGCAGGCATAAAAGCTACTCAGGCTTCGGTGCTTAGTAAAGTTACAAAGCTGATGGATGAGGGATATTATAAAGATATTGATGTGCGTAAATTAACGGAAGAAAGCTATGCAAAGCTTGTTTCCGGTTTGGAAAGCTGTGGGGAGTTTAATGATATTTTCTCTGCAGTGAACAATGTTGGAAAATATGTTCAATATGCAAACGACATAGAAACCTTAGTCTATAGAATGGCCAAGATTGAGGCTATATGTGGACAATCAAAAGAATATGCTGATGTATTACGTGACATGAGCAAGAATACTACAGATGAGACACTTGCTGCCGCCTGTGATGATATGGCATCTATTTGTGATGGAGTGATGAACGCAAAATTAATGGACGCAATTATGACCGGTGAGGAAGTGGTCACTAATGTGTCGAAGTGGGTTACAGACAAAATATGGGATTATGTGATAGATTCATTAGGTGCATGTGGAATTGGAGTAACAGCTGGGCAGGCTGTTGGAAAATGGGCTTCAGGCCTTTTATTTTCAACAGATAAGACAATAGAGACATATTATGAGATGTCAGCACTTTACAACTTTGATAACGCGATAAGAAAAGTTGTTAAGAAGTATGAGAGGCAATATTCTCGTTATAGTTCAGATTCTGTGGAGTATGCAAAAAAATTTAATGCATCAGTGGAGCTTATGTTAAAGACTCAGGAACTGGGCTGCGATATCTCTATCAAAGATGCAGAGTATAAATATGAAAAAGGCATTGCCAACGTGTTTGTAAGCAGATTTAATGGTAAAAAAGAAGCGATGGCTTCATATAAGAAGAGCTTACAGGGAATAAAGAAGAATATATCATTCATTTATACTTTTGCAAATGGGGACTTATATAACTGCTATAAGGATGAGTACTGTTCAAATGTATCAGATGATTTAGGAATGACAGATGTTGCCACTACAGATGACGGCTCATCAGCAAGCAAGGCTGATGAAAAGCAGGTGACACAGGAACTCATTAGAACAGCAGAGGCTTGCTGTAATAAGGAAATCAAAGAACCGATGAAGCTCACAGGTAATGTCACATATTATGGTGATGTTTATGTGTCTTCGGATTTGAATTTGAATGGTTATAAATGTACAGTGTATGGTAATCTGATTCAGTCAAGCGGCACATTGACATTAAATGGTGGTACATTGGATGTCAGCGGTGACTACAGGATGGAAAATGAGAATGTGGACTCTACGGGAAATGTAAGTTACTCAAATGGTCGGGCAAAATTGATTATGACAAACCCGGCAGACAGAGTAAATGTAGGAGGCACATTTGAAAATTATATAAGCTCTTGGACATATGACAGTGACTTACAAGCAGGAGTTATGAGTGTAAAAGGCGACTTTATATGTAGAGATAATAATGGCTTTTCTACCGGAGGAAACCACAAAGTAATATTAAATGGAACGGGAGTACAAAAAGTACAAATAACAGATGGATATGGTTTCAATGAGCTGGACATACAAAATGACAATGTAGTATTTGTAGTAGATACATATATGAAAGGCTTTAAAGCCAACCATGACATAACGCTGAATGTATCACAGGGAAAAACGCTGCAGATAAGTGGAACCCTTGACTTAAATGGACATACATTGTATGCACCGGGAAATCTTACACTCACAGGAAACGGAGTCAATGTAAAGGGTGGAAGCATAGTGGTAGATGGAAATCTGAACCTTTCATGTGATGTAAACCTCGGAGGAGGAAAGCTGCAGGTGAAGGGAAATCTGATTCAGTCTGATGATACCCTGACAGTGGCAGGAGGAACAGTGGATGTAAGCGGTGACTACAGGATGGAAAATGAGAATGTGGACTCTACGGGAAATGTAAGTTACTCAAATGGTCGGGCAAAATTGATTATGACAAACCCGGCAGACAGAGTAAATGTAGGAGGCACATTTGAAAATTATGTAGACTCTTGGACATATGACAGTGACTTACAAGCAGGAGTTATGAATGTAAAAGGTGACTTTGTATGTAGAGATGATGATGGTTTTTCTACAGGAGGAACCCACAAAGTAATATTAAATGGAATGGGAGTACAAAAAGTACAAATAGCAGGTGGCGGAAAGGGATTCAATGAGCTTGACATACAAAATGACAAAGTAGTATTTGTAGCAGATACTAATATGAAAGGCTTCAAAGCCAACCATGACATAACGCTGAATGTATCACAGGGAAAAACGCTGCAGATAAGTGGAACCCTTGACTTAAATGGACATACATTGTATGCACCGGGAAATCTTACACTCACAGGAAACGGAGTCAATGTAAAGGGTGGAAGCATAGTGGTAGATGGAAATCTGAACCTTTCATGTGATGTAAACCTCGGAGGAGGAAAGCTGCAGGTGAAGGGAAATCTGATTCAGTCTGATGATACCTTGACAGTGTCAGGAGGAACAGTGGATGTCAGCGGAGACTACAGGATGGAAAATGAGAATGTGGATTCTACCGGAAATGTAAGTTACTCAGGCTGTTACGCATATTTAAATATGACAAATGATAGTGACTGTGTAAATGTAGGAGGAACATTTGAAAATTATACATGGTATGACAGCTCTTATGTCAGTGATTTGAAAGCAGGAATTATGAGTGTAAAAGGGGACTTTATATGTAAATCCACCAATGATAGATTTTCTGCAGGAGGAACGCATAAAGTAATATTAAATGGAACAGGAGTACAAAAAGTACAAATAGCAGATGGAAAGGGATTCAATGAGCTCGACATACAAAATGACAAAGTAGTATTTGTAGCAGATACTAATATGAAAGGCTTCAAAGCCAACCATGACATAACGCTGAATGTATCACAGGGAAAAACGCTGCAGATAAGTGGAACCCTTGACTTAAATGGACATACATTGTATGCACCGGGAAATCTTACACTCACAGGAAACGGAGTCAATGTAAAGGGTGGAAGCATAGTGGTAGATGGAAATCTGAACCTTTCATGTGATGTAAACCTCGGAGGAGGAAAGCTGCAGGTGAAGGGAAATCTGATTCAGTCTGATGATACCTTGACAGTGTCAGGAGGAACAGTGGATGTCAGCGGAGACTACAGGATGGAAAATGAGAATGTGGATTCTACCGGAAATGTAAGTTACTCAGGCTGTTATGCAGAGCTGAATATGACAAATGCCAATGATTGTGTGAATGTGGGAGGAACGTTTGAATTTGACGCAAGTAAGGGTGATTTGACAGAGGGTATTATTTGCATAAAAAGAGATTTGATAATTAAGGATAGTAGCTATTCTGATCGATTTGACCCAACCGGAAACCATACTATAAAGCTTGATGGTGATAAGGTACAGAAGATACAGGTAGAAGGCACATACAACAAAATCAACAACCTATATCTCACAAAGGATAAATCCACAGGCTACAATTTTGTTACAGATAATTGCTGGAACAAGCTATATTTAAAGACTAAAGTGGACAAGGTGACTGTATCACCGGAGTTAAAGGAGGTCTGTCAGGGAGAGCAGATTCAATATGCTGCTCAGGTATCAGGTGTAAACAGTCCATCGCAGGCTGTCACATGGTCTGTTACAGGAGCAAAATCAGCAGACACTCATATAGACGAGAATGGATTGCTGAGTGTTGCTAAGGATGAAGCTGCTTCGAATATTGTTATAAAGGCGGTATCGGCAGAGGACAGTTCAAAAACAGCAAGCCAGACAGTGAACATTACAAAGAGGGTTCCTAGAGTGGATGCTGTCAGACTTTCTGCAAACACGGCCAGCATGTGCCCTGGAGATACACACAAGTTCTCAGCAGCAGTACTTGGAGAAAATGATATATCACAGGAAGTTGTATGGTCTGTTACAGGTCAGCAGTCAGCAGATACAAAAGTTGCCAAAGATGGTACACTTACTGTAGGTAAGGATGAGGGCGCTGATAATATCAGTGTAGTTGCGACATCTGCCGTAAACAATAAGGTGAGTGCTTCAGTAAAGATACAGATAGTTCACATTATTATTGATTCCGGTGTGGATCAGGTTGCTATTGTTGTAAAGTGCGGTGGCAGTCTGTCATTTGAGGCACATATTGTTGGAATTAATCTTTCATCGGATGCTGTGACATGGAGTGTGTCAAATAACACGAGTAAGGCTACGTCAATTTCACAGGAAGGTGTGCTTACAGTAGGAGAAGATGAAAAGGCAGCTACACTTATTGTGACTGCAATGAGTGTTGCAGACCCGACCAAATCAGCAAGTGTCAATGTAAAAGTTGAGGGTTCGGACAATGCAAAGGTGGTTGGATATTCAGTTGGACTTAGTGATATGATTTCATTGAACATGTATACATATGTTCCGGAGAAATTCTTAAGTGATGCAGGAGCTAATGCTGTGTTCACACTAGCTGATGGGACAGTCACACAGCAGCCTTTATCAGAGTTTAAGAAAGCTTCATATAATGGAGTAAATACTGTTGTGATTAATACAAAAATGGTTCCGGCATACATCACGCGCTCTGTGACAATGAAGATAGTTGGCTCAGATGGAAAAGAGAGTGAAGGCTTCACATATTCAATATATGAATATGCAAAGGACTATATAAAGTATGCTACAACCGAAACAGAGTATCAGAAGGCATTACCACTTGTGAAAGCGATGCTTGATTATGGTGCATACTCTCAGCTTTTCTTCGGAGTTGATGCATCAAATCTTGCAAACTATGACAGGGTATCAAACTTAAAGCTGACGGAAGGTAATGTAGAGCAGACATCATGTGATAGCGTATTCAATGCCATAAAAAATGAAGAAACTGGAACACTTGGTAATGAAGAACTGATATATCAGAATATATCTTTGATATGTGAGAGTGAAACAAGCATGAAGCTGTATTTCCAGAACAAAAACAATCTGACACTTAACCAGATAAAAGAAAAATATGCAATCAAGGTATATGATTCTGAGGGTAATGTTATTCAGAATGATGGCTGTGAGATGCAGGTAGAAGGAGATCTGTTCTGGATTAAGATAAAGAACCTTGGACCGGTAAAACTTAGCTCAGATTATACCGTTGAATTTACAAGTGATGCTGGAACACAGAGAGGAACGGTATCTCCAATATGCTATATAAAGAAAGCAATGAAGCAGGATGATATGAATTTACAGAATCTGTGTAAGGCTATGTATTTGTATAATAAGGCTACATTAGAGTATATCGGACAATAAAATCAATGAAATAAAAGGCGATTAAATTAGAATCCGCTCAACTATGGTTATGGCAATGGTTGGCGGATTCTTTTTGTAAGAAATAACTAATAAAATGTTGAACTTTTTATATATAATTTTCAGAAAAATAATGATAAAATAATATAGTACTAAAGGGCATAATGATTATAGAGTGATTTGGAGGAATTGCTTATGAAGAGAATAGTTTTTGTATTAATGTTAACTGTATTTTGATAATTACTAGTGTGGTAAAAATATTGCAGATACAGATGAAAAGCATTACTATAGAATTATAAACAATAATGAAAGTACAGGAAGGGGAATTTTATTTATGAAAGAAAAGCAAAGAAAGATAATGGGATTGATTATATCGTTTGTTATGATAATTACGATAATGCCGCAGACTATTTGGGCGAGTGATGCTGGAACTCGTGAAGATGCTGTCAAATGGGCATATGCGCAAGAGGGAAAATTTCTTGATTATGATAAGGTATACGGAGCACAATGTGTAGATCTGGTTCATTACTATTATGCTTATTTTGGAAAAGCAAGTTATGCTACAGGAAATGGTTGTGATTTTGTCAATAATAAATTGCCGGATGGATGGACTAGAATAAAAAATACGTCGGATTTTGTACCGCAACCTGGAGATATTGCAGTTTGGGGTAAGGAATTGAGTCAATATGGACATGTTGCTATTATTTTATCAGCTGATGCTCACTCTTTTGTTTCTATGGATCAAAACTGGCCAAGAGGTAGTGCGTGTAAAAAGGTTACACATAATTATAATAAATTTTGGGGCGTTATCAGACCAAATTTTTCGGAACCACCTTCAAATCCTCCAACCTATTCAAATTTCTGGGTAGACCATTACCTATTTGATTTGTCTGAAACGGTATCATTCACTGCTGTGGCATCGGGAGCAGACAATTATACAATAGGAATCGACAAGACCGGTGTTGGTCGTGTTGTGACAGAAGGTTGTGGAAGTACGTATACTATTTCAGCTGACAGGCTTGGAGCAGGAGAGTATTCAGCATATATGACGGTTGCAAATAGTGCGGGATATGTTGATACTTACAAGGTATATTTTGTTGTAGTTGAAAAATGTAATTTTGGTGATAAATTTTCAGCAAGGATTCAGAATATAGGAACCGGATGCTATATTACAAACAAAGATAGCAAAATCGTTGGAGCTCCTGAGAGCGGATATAATGATCAGATATGGTTTTTTAATAAATGTTCAGATGGTTCGTATACTATAATGAGTCAGCTTGATGGACTCATGATGGATGATGAATGGGACAGCGATGTTCCGGCAGGAGCTGATATTCGCGCATGGAGTGCTACAGGACAGGATAAGCAGAGATTTAATATATATTATATGGATGATGCATTTTATATCCGACCGGCAAATACCAAAACTCTTGTCGTGGATATGGGAGCAGGAGAGCCATATAATGTGGCATGCTACAACCTTTCAAGGAATGCTGGACAGCAGAAATACAGGTTTGACATGGTTGGTATGGGCGATTATATTCCATACGGACTGGGAGATGAATTTTATGCACAGCTCAGATGTCAGGGAACAAATTTATATGTAACAAATCAAAGTGGTAATGTAGCAGGCGCTGCGGCAACAGCTGATGACAGTCAAATATGGAAATTTATGAGACAGTCAAATGGAGCCTACGTTATTCAGAATACATTGGATGGTTCATATATAGATGTAGAAAATTCAAATGATGCAAATAAGACCAATTTCCTTTCGTATAATGAATATACAGGCAACAGGAATCAGCAGTTCTATTTCTATGAAATGGACAATGCTTTTTATATAAAACCTTTAATCAGTAATACCAGAGTAATGGATATGCAGTCAACTGCTCCATACAATGTGGCACTATGGGATAAGGGAAACGACTGGGGACCACAAAAGTTTGATGTGATAAAAGTCAGCCATAGTGATGACAACATGAGTAAACCGGTTGAGACGTCGTATTTTAAAGGACATAAATATGAGCTCTATAATGAATCGATGACCTGGGAGTCGGCTAAGCTCTTTTGTGAGAAAAAGGGAGGACATCTTGTTACTATTTCAGATGAGAAAGAGAATGAATTTGTTAATGGCATGAGATGCCGTAACCTTTCAACAGATTACCAGCAGAGTATATGGCTTGGAGGTTCTGATACAGCAAATGAGGGAACATGGTCTTGGATTACAGGTGAACTGTTTACATACAGTAACTGGGAACCCAACGAGCCTAATGGTGGAACCTCGCAGAATTATCTTCAGATGTATTCATCAGGTAATTGGGATGATGTGCAGAATGAAGCTGGCAGATTTGTGGTATGTGAATATGATTCGGTACAACCAAAGCTGACACCTGTTGCCAGTTCGCTCAGTCTGAGTGATAATATTGGATTTAATATTTACATGCAGATATCCGATGATGTGCTGAGTGATGATGGTGCAATGATGATTATTACAAATTCGGATGGAAAGGCCATTAAGAAGCTGATTTCGTCATATGAGACAACAACATATCAGGACAAATCGGTAAAAAAAATAGTCAGTATGGTAGCTGCGGCAAAGATGTCCGGGAAGCTTTCATTTAAAATTTTAAAATCAGATGGAACAGAAAGCAGTACTTATATATGTTCAGTTATGGATTACGCAAATGAGATGATTAAGAAAGCCGATACTGATAATGAGTGTAAAAAGGCACTTCCTCTAGTAAAGGCAATGCTGAACTATGGAGCGTATTCTCAGATATATTTTGGTGAGGACAATACGAATCTTGCAAATGCCATATTAAAAGCTGACAATACTGCAACGATAAAGAGTGAGGATATAATAAAATCTATTACATACAGTGATCAGGGACTTTTTAGCAATAAAGATTTAGAGTATATGGGCTCATCACTTATATGTGAATCAGCTACCTCATTAAAGCTGTATTTTAACAATAAGAATAAGCTAACAGAGAAGCAGATAAAGAGTAGATATGATATCAGCACACTTGACAAAAACAAGCATGATTATGATACCGGTGTTGACGGAAGCATTTTCTGGATAAAGATAAAAGGCATAAAACCTGCAGAACTCGGTAATGTATATGGAGTAAACCTGGTATCTGATGAGGGTTCAGTTATTGTGGAGACAAGTCCATATGTGTATGTGAAAAAGGCATTGGAGTCTGGTGATAGCAGGCTGCAGACTCTGTGCAAAGCAATGTGGGCTTATGGACAGGCTGCAAAAGAGTATGAAAAGTAGTGTTCAAGAAAGGGATTGCTTATGAAGAGAATATTTAGTGTATTAATGTCAATAGTGATTGTTTTGAGTTGCGTTATATTTATTATGCCACCAAATATTGTGTTGGCTGCTAATTACACGTGGCCAGTCGATAAGTCAATTGGAATATCTAGCGGTTTTGGTTCGTATAGTGGACATACTGGCTGTGATTTTGCTTGCAGTATTGGACATGATGTATATGCTGTAGCTGATGGAACTGTGGTAACGGCAACGGATTCAGGATGTACAGGGTCACATAGATCAGATGGTTACCCGAAATGTTCGAAAGGGGCAAACTGTCCTGCAACCAAATTAAACAAAAATGGAAAAGGCTCATATGCTAATTGGATTATTATTAGACATGGGACTAATGTATATTCGTTATATGCGCATTTATCAACAGAAAGCCTTAAAGTTAAAGTAGGAGATACTGTAAAACAAGGACAAAACATTGCAAAAACTGGTTCGGCAGGGAATGTAACTGGACCCCATTTACATTTTGAACTTAGAATAGGAGGTAATTCAACAGGATATGCAAAAAATCCAGCATCTTATTTGAGCCGTGAAAATGTTACACCGGTAATAAATCCTGTCACAACTACACCATCCATCTGGAAAAACAGTGACAGCTATACGGTAGGAAATTCGGCAACATTAACCTGGAACAGTGTAGATAATGCAACAGGATATTGGTTTTCAGTCTGGTATAAGGGGGAACAAATTGTTACAACTCAGGTTTCAGGAAGCTCGGAGTATACATTAAATAATCTGGGAGAGGGAGAGTATACTGCCTATATAACGGCTTATAATGATAGCAGTAGTAAGCAGAGCTCTGTGACCTTTAGGGTAAATTATCTTGATATAGGTACAAATTTTATAGCTAATATAATTAAAGTTGATTCATGGAGTCATGTGGTTAATGATAATACAAATGCTTGCATAGGTAAGGAAGTGGGAAATGCAAACGAGTATTATGAATTCGTAAGACAGAGTGATAGCTCATATATAATTAAATCACTTGAAGATGGAAAATATCTTGATGTTTCTGATGGTGGAAATAAAAATGGTCAGAATGTGGGCTTTAGCGATTATACAGGAGAAAATAACCAAAGATGGTATATAAAGAATGGCTCTAGTGGAAAAATATTAATTCCTAAAAACGCAACAGGATCGTGCCTAGATATATCTAATAATGGCTCAGCAGTAGGAACAAATGCACAGCTATGGGAGCAAAACGGAACAACTGCTCAGGAATTTAGTATATATACACAGTCTAAAATTCCAAACTTTATTAATTTTGGAGATGATTTTTATGCAAATATAATCAAAGCAAGTACATGGAGTACTCTTGTAAACAAAAATCCTAATTTGGAAGTTGGTGGAGAGGGTGAAGCAGAAGGAAGCGATATATGGCATTTCAGACGAATGAAAGATGGTACATATACCATACAGTCTCTATTTGATGGAAAATATCTTGATGTTGAGAAATTTAGCAATCAAAAAGGAGCTAACGTATATTGCTATGATTATACAGGTGATAGTAATCAGAGATGGTATTTGACATTGGGAAAAAATGGAAAGGTCTTAATTCCAAAGAATGCTACTGGATTATGTTTAGATGTTTCTAATGATGGTTCGGACGCTGGTACAAATGCACAGCTATGGGAGCCAAACGGAACAGCAGCTCAGGAGTTTAATGTTTATAAAGAGGACACGATAAAGCTAGGCACGGCAAATGTTACTTTATCAAATAACAACTATATATATGATGGCAAAGAGAAGAAACCGGATGTAACAGTAAAATATGGATATGCTACGTTACAACAAGGCACAGATTATACGGTGGAGTATTCAAATAACGTAAAAGCAGGTACAGCTACCGTTACAATAAAAGGCACTGGAATATATTCAGGTACAGTTTCTAAAAATTTTGAAATAAAAGAAGCTTTATATACGGTGTATGGATATCAGGTTGCTATCAATGGAAATTTTGATTTGAAATATTATATTGATTTGTCCAAAGAAGCTGCAAATGATACAGATGCGTACATTGAGTTTAAAGTCGGTGATAGAGTACAAAAGGTAAAACAGAGAGAAACATCGAATGGACACTATGTTTATACATGCGAAGTTCCTGTAGCTCAGATTGGTGACAAAGTTACGGCAACATTATATTATAAGGATAAATCATATGCTCTTACGCAGTATTCGGTTAAAGATTATCTAAATACCATAGTTCAAAACAAAGATAAAAAAGAAGAGTATGGCAAGGCTGCAGACATTGCATCAGCTATACTGAATTATGGGGCAAGGGCACAGCTATATTTTGGATATAAGACAGATTCATTAGTTAACAGTGCTTTATCGGATGCTGAGATAAAAAAAGTGGATTCGATTTTGGCACAGGATATTAAGAATGCCATAACTAATAAGGAAAGCGGCGTCCTTGAAAACAATGATTTCAAATACTATGGAGCTTCATTAGTATGCAAGTCAGATACAGGAATGAAACTGTATTTTGAAAATAAAAATAGTCTTTCTCTTAAAGAGATTGAGAAGAAATATGATATTTCGGTTAAAGATTGTAAGAAGCAGGTTAGTAAATCCATAAACGGAAATATGATATGTATTACTATTAATGACTTAAATGCTACTGAACTGGATGATAATTTTGTGGTGCAGATAACGAATAAGCAAAACAGCAGCCAGAGTATGTCTGTTTCAACAAGCCCGTATATTTATATAAAGAAATCTATGGATTCAGGAAATGCAAAGCTTATAAATCTCAGCAAAGCGATGTATTGGTATAGTCAGAAGGCTATGGAGTATACAATGACGGAAAATAGATAAGTTTTATAACTGTCTCTTATACACATCTCCGAGCCCACGAGACTCCTGAGCATCT
>ENA-OYZD01001076-OYZD01001076.1-human-gut-metagenome-genome-assembly--contig:-NODE-1076-length-11555-cov-5.089826_pt1 | contig 11555 bp, 6 predicted proteins | sample MGYA00244073_ERZ653470 | MGnify/ENA primary metagenome ERZ653470 (study PRJEB26926, sample SAMN06164895) | human gut metagenome | biome: ENVO:00009003; feature: ENVO:2100002; material: ENVO:00002003... | reverse complement strand
GTATGGGACTGTCGCGGACTGCGAGGAGGTGCGAAAGATGCCCTCTGAACGAAACTCGCTTTTGATTTCAGGCCGGCAAATGCGGTGCATCGTGACTTTGAAGCAGATGGGGAATACTATCCGTCTTTCCCATTCGAATCAAAGAGGGATGTGACGCAGTTGCCGCATGAAATCGAAAACTATTCGGCATCAATGGTCGAAACACCCAGGGTTATCTCCTCCAATACATCCAGCAGGACCTTTACCGTTTCGAGCGCCGTGAAGATCGTCACGTTGTTCTCGACGGCCGTGCGGCGAATCTCGTAACCATCCAGCCGGGTGTTGTGCTGGTTGATGTCGATCGTATTGATGACATAGCTCACATGGCCCTGGCGCAGCGAGTCGATGATCTCCGTACTGCCTTCGCTCAACTTGCGGCGCGTACGGGTGCGAATACCATGCTGACGCAGGAATTCCGCCGTGCCCTTCGTCGCCTCGATATTGAAACCCAGGTCATAAAAGCGCCGTACCAGCGGCAGCGCATCCTGCTTGTCCTTGTCGGCGATCGTGAGGAAGATCGTACCGTAGTTGGCGACGGTCATACCCGACGACTGGAGCGCCTTGTAGAGCGCCCGGGTGAGCTTGTTGTCGTATCCGATCGCCTCGCCCGTGGATTTCATCTCGGGCGAGAGGTAGGACTCCATGCCCCGGATCTTGGCGAACGAGAAGGCCGGGGCCTTGACGAACCAGCGGGAGCGCTCCCTGCCATATACTTCGGTAATGCCCTGCTCCCGAAGCGAATGACCCAGGATGACCCGTGTGGCGATGTCAGCCATCGGGACACCCGTCGCTTTCGAAAGGAACGGCACGGTGCGCGACGAACGGGGATTCACCTCGATCACATATACGTCCTCTTCCCCGTCGAGGATAAATTGGATATTATACAGACCGACGATACCGATCCGGCGGCCCAGCCGCACGGTATAATCGATGATCTTGTCCTTGGCTTTCTGGCTCACGCTGAAGGTCGGATAGACGCTGATCGAGTCGCCGGAGTGGATGCCCGTCTTCTCGACGTGCTCCATGATACCGGGAATGAAGACATCCTTGCCATCACAGATGGCGTCCACCTCCAGTTCGCGGCCCATAATATAACGATCGACCAGCACAGGGCTGTCCTCATTGACTTCGACCGCCGTCTGGAGATAGTGGCGCAAACGCTCCTCGTTCGAAACGATCTGCATGGCCCGGCCGCCCAGCACGTAGCTCGGGCGCACCAGCACCGGGTAGCCGATCCGTTCGGCGGCTCGCACACCGGCTTCGATATCGGTCACGGCCTCGGCCTCAGGCTGGGGTATTCCCAACTCCTCCATGATCTTCTCGAAACAACCCCGGTCTTCGGCATTCCGTATCGCCTCGACACCCGTACCGATGATCGGCACACCCAGTTCGTGCAGCGGCTCAGCGAGGTTGATCGCCGTCTGGCCGCCGAGCGACACGACGATCCCTTTCGGTTTTTCGAGCGTAATAACGTTCATCACGTCCTCTACGGTCAGCGGCTCGAAATAGAGCTTGTCGCTGGTGGTATAGTCCGTCGAAACGGTTTCGGGATTGTTATTGATGATGATCGCCTCGTACCCGGCGGCGCGGATCGACCAGATGGCATGCACGGTCGAATAGTCGAACTCGACGCCCTGCCCGATGCGGATCGGTCCCGACCCGAGCACCACGATCTTCTCGCGTTCGCTCACGATCGACTCGTTCTCCTGCTCGTAAGTGGAATAGAAATACGGCACATAGGAGGAGAACTCGCTCGCGCAGGTATCGATCATCTTATAAACCGGGAAAATATTGTGCTCGCGCCGCAGCAGGAACATCTCCTTCTGGCTCATGCCCCACAACTGACCGATGAACTTGTCGCTAAAACCCATGCGTTTGGCGTCGCGCAACGTTTCGATGTCGCGGGGATTGGCCGCTACGACCTTTTCGAACTCGACGATGTTCTTAAACTTCTCGAGGAAGAACATGTCGATTTTGGTGCTGTTGTAGATCAGCGCCAGCTCGACGCCCCGGCGGATCAGCTCGGCGATGGCGTAAAGACGGTCGTCCGTTCCCTCCTTGATATAGGAGAGCATCCGATCGACCGTCCAGTCGTCGAATTTCTTATGGTAGATATGGCAGACCCCCGTTTCGAGCGAGCGCACCGCCTTCAGGAGGCTCTCCTCCATCGTGCGGCCCACGGACATCACCTCGCCCGTCGCCTTCATCTGAGTTCCGAGCTGGTTCGAAGCGTCGCTGAACTTGTCGAACGGGAAGCGGGCGATCTTGGTAACCACATAGTCGAGAGCCGGTTCGAAGCTGGCCGGCGTATTGGCGATGCGGATCTCGTCGAGCGTAAGGCCCACGGCGATCTTGGCGCTGACGCGGGCGATCGGATAGCCGCTGGCCTTCGACGCCAGAGCCGACGACCGCGACACGCGGGGATTGACCTCGATCAGGTAGTAGTTGAACGAGAGGGGATCGAGCGCGAACTGCACGTTGCAGCCGCCTTCGATCTTCAGGGCACGGATCAGCCGCAGGGCGCTGTCGCGCAGCAACTGATACTCCTTGTTGGTCAGCGTCTGGCTCGGAGCCACCACGATCGAGTCGCCCGTATGGACGCCGACCGGATCGATGTTTTCCATATTGCAGATCGCAATGGCCGTATCGTTGTGGTCGCGGATCACCTCGTATTCGATCTCCTTATACCCCTTGATGCTCTTCTCGATCAGCACCTGATGCACCGGGGAGAGGGAAAGCGCATTGCGCATCATCTCGCGCAACTGCGTCTCGTCGTCGGCGAAGCCGCCGCCCGTACCGCCCAGCGTAAAGGCCGGACGCAACACGACGGGGTAACCGATCCGCTTCGCCGCCTCGACCGCCTCGTCGATATTGTTAGCAATCAGCGACGGCAGCACCGGCTCGCCCAGCGACTGACAAAGCTCCTTGAAGAGTTCGCGGTCCTCGGCCTGCTCGATGCTCTGGAACGAAGTACCCAGAATCTCCACCTGACACTCCTGAAGCACGCCTTTCTTGGCGAGCTGCACGGCCAGATTCAGGCCCGTCTGCCCGCCCAGTCCCGGCACGATGGCATCGGGACGCTCGTAACGGACGATCTTGGCCACGTACTCGAGCGTCAGCGGCTCCATATAGACTTTATCGGCAATCTGCACGTCGGTCTGGATCGTCGCCGGATTGGAATTGACCAACACGACCTCGTACCCCTCTTCCTTGAGGGCCAGACAAGCCTGCGTACCCGCGTAGTCGAACTCCGCAGCCTGGCCGATCACGATCGGGCCGGAGCCGATCACCATCACTTTCTTGATATCCGTTCTCTTAGGCATTTTGACTCTCCTCCATCATTTTGATAAACTTATCGAACAAATAGGTGCTGTCCTGCGGACCGGGCGCACTTTCCGGATGATACTGGACGCTGAAAATCCGATCGGCGCGGCATTCGACGCCTTCGGCGGTATCGTCCAGCAGATTCAGGTGCGTAAGGGTCAGTCCGGTGCCCTTCAGCGACTCCGTATCGACCGCAAAACTGTGGTTCTGGCTCGTGATCTCGACCTTGCCCGTTTCGAGGTTCTTCACGGGGTGGTTGCCGCCGCGATGTCCGAATTTCATCTTGAAAGTGCGGGCTCCGTAAGCCAGCGAAATCACCTGGTGTCCCAGGCAGATACCGAAGATCGGCAGGCGCCCCCGAAGCGTGCGGACCATCTCGACCACCGGCGTTACGTCGGTCGGATCGCCGGGACCGTTCGAGAGGAAAAGTCCGTCGGGACGGAAAGCCATCACCTCCTCGGCCGTAATATCGTAGGGCACCACCGTCACGTTACAACCCTTCTCGTTGAGCTTGCGGATGATGTTGTGCTTGATGCCGCAATCAACCGCCACCACGTCGAAACGATGATTGGCCGTGCGGGAGAACCAACGCTTGCGGCAGCTCACGCGCTCGACCATGTCGCGGCGCACGGGCGCCTCCTTCAGGCGACGCAGGGCCTCCTCCTGCGGCATCGACGCATCGACGACGATCACCCGCTGGGTACCCTCGTCACGAATAATGCGCGTCAGCATACGGGTATCGATCCCCCAGACGCAGGGTATGCCGTACTCCTCGCACACTTCGCCGAGGGTCTTGGTATAGCGGAAATTGCTCGGCAGATCGTTGTATTCGCGCACGATCATACCGCCGATAGTCGGATACTTGGTTTCGTAATCCTCGTCCGTAATGCCGTAGTTGCCGATCAGCGGATAGGTCATCACGACCATCTGGTCGGTATAGGAGGGATCGGAGAGAATCTCCTGGTAGCCGACCATCGAGGTATTGAACACGATCTCGCCCGTCGCCTCCCGGTCCGCGCCGAAACCGTAGCCGTAGAACTCACGGCCCGACTCAAGCACGATTTTTTTGGTGAATGGTTTCATATTCGGTTATTTCGTAATTTGTCTTCGTTCATTTTTCAATTTCCGGCTCTGTTTCCCGCATCCGGCAGAATCCGCGACGGCCGCAGTCACCGCCCGTCGAAAAACGGAATCGTATTTCGTATTCCGATCCGGGACAATCCGCGCACATCGCTCCCGCCCCGTCTATCGGAAACGCTCCGTCGCGTATGCCGTACGTCCTCCGACCAGCGTCCAGAGCGTACGGCCCGCAACCCGCCAGCCGGCAAAAGGCGTAGCACGGCCTTTCGACAGGAAGGTTTCGGGATCGATCTCGTACTCCGCATCGAGGTCGAACACCGTTAAATCGGCCGGTTCGCCCGCCTGCAAGCCTCCGCCGAGGCCGAAAATCCGGCGCGGAGCCATCGACATCCGCTCGACGAGCTGCTCCAGCGTAAGCAGCCCCGGCTTCACCAAATAGGTATAGAGCAGCGGGAAAGCACACTCCAACCCCACGATACCCATCGCGCTGCCGGCCAATCCGCGCGATTTCTGTTCGGCGGTGTGAGGCGCATGATCCGTGGCAATCACTTCGATCGTCCCGTCGGCAACGGCCTGCCGCAGGGCTTCGCGGTCTTCACGTCCCCGCAGCGGCGGATTCATCTTGAAACGGCCGTCCTCCTGCAAATCCTCGTCGCAGAGCAGCAGGTAGTGCGGGGCCGTCTCGCAACTCACGCGCAGGCCCCTGGCCTTGGCGCGGCGTACCAGTTCGACGCTCTCACGGGTCGACACATGGCAGACATGGTACTGGCAGCCGGTCTTTTCCGCGAGCGCGATGTCACGTTCCACCTGCCGCCACTCGCTTTCCGAACAGATGCCCTTATGCCCGTGCGCACGGCAGTACTCCCCGTCATGGATATAGCCGCCCCGCAGCAGGTCGTCGACCTCGCAGTGCGCCACGACCGGCTTCCCCACCTGTGCAGCGCGGCGCATCGCCTCTTCCATCAGGCCGTCCGACTGCACGCCGCGGCCATCGTCCGAAAAGCCGACGACCTCGGGCGCCAGCGCCGCAAAATCGACCAGCCGGCCGCAGCCGCGCTGCCCTATCGTAATGCAGCCGTAGGGAACTACGCGCACGACGGCATCGCGGCGGATGATGTCGGTCTGCGCACGGAGCGTCTGCGGAGTGTCGGGCGCAGGGTTCAGGTTCGGCATCGAACATACCGTCGTATAGCCTCCGCGGGCCGCGGCCGCCGTACCCGTCGCAATGGTCTCCTTCTGCGAAAACCCCGGTTCGCGCAGGTGGACATGCACGTCGACAAGCCCCGGCACCACGTGGCGCCCTCCGAGGTCTACGACCCGGTCGGCAACGCCCCCGGCGGGCACGACACACCCCCCGTCGACGGCAAACTCCCCGGCCGCAAAACGACCGCCGTCATAAACTACGGCATTGGTATAAAGCGTTTTCATCTGCGTAAGCGTAAAAAAATAGGGCAACTGAAACAGTTACCCTAATAAAACAAAATCGCCGAAAACCGGAGGAAATACGTCGCCCGACCAATAGTCTTGCTGCCAGGAAGCCTGCGCCGACAATATGCTGGGTTTACAATTCATAGGTTCTCGGGATCACTATAATTGTGCACAAAGGTAGGGCTTTTTTGCCGGGCATGCAAAATTTAGCCGGAAAATTTTCAACAAATAATCCACACCACCCCCTGCCACCGGAAACGCCAACCGCCCCGTAACGGCTCTGTAATCCGGAATAAGCTTCCCTCCCCGGGTAGCGTTATCTGACGATAATCAGGTCGACGCCCGCCTCTTCGACGATGGTGACCATCTGTTCAGGAATCCCGTCGTCCGTGATGATCACGTCGATATCCTCCAACGCACAGATGCGTCCGAAGCCGCGCTGCCCGAATTTCGACGAGTCGGCCAGCACGATATTCTGCGACGAGGCCTTCATCATCTTGCGCGTGAGTTTCGCCTCGTCGAGCGTCGAGGTGGTGATGCCGTGTTCGAGGTCGATGCCGTCCACCCCGAAAAAGAGTTTCGAGCAGATGCAGTCGTCCAGCGACCGCGAGGCCTCCTCGCCCAGCACCGAAAGCGACTTCTTGTGCACCGTACCGCCCAGCTGCACGACATTGACATTCTCCGCCTCGTTGAGCAGCACACCCAGCCGCAGGAACGGCGTGACGATGTTCAGATGGTGCCACTGGCGCATCTTGATCTCCTCGGCGAAAGAATAGATCGTAGACCCCGATGCGATGATGATCGAATCGTTATCGTCCAACAACTCCACGGCGCGCTGCGCGATGAGGCGCTTGGCATCGCGGTTGATATTGTCCTTGACATGCACGTCGAGGTCGGCGACATGGGGATTGGCGGGACGGGCGCTGCCGTGTACCTTGTAAAGCAGCCCTTTGCTCTCCAGGATTTTCACATCCTTGCGGATCGTTACCTTCGTAACCCCCAGCTCGTTCGCCACGTCGGTGATGCGCACGAAACCATATTTGTTCAGTTTGTCGAGGATATATTTGTGTCGTTCGGCAATGCTCAGCATATCTCTCTGTCTTTTTAGCAGTTATTGGAGCAAATATAGTTATTTTTTCGCTTTTATCAAAAAAAGTGTCCGAAACCGCGCTCCGGTTCGGACACTCCCGGATCGCAAGACCCGTATCATCATCTAAAATAGGAACATACTGTTTAATTCCGTTCCGGTTCGGCATCGTAACCGTCGGCACGCGCCCCCCACATCATCAGGAATACCAGCATGCCGACGACGGCTACGCCGATAATCCCTACATAAGCCCAGTTCCAACCGTAATGCTGCGCCACGAAGCCCAGCCCCACGCCCGAAACGACCGTGCTGGCATAACCGAACAGGCCGGTAAGCCCGTTGGCCGTCGCGGCAGCCTTTTTCGTAGCCTGGTTCGCGGCGGCAATGCCGATCAGCGCCTGCGGGCCGTAGATGCAGAACCCGGCGGCACACAGCGTGAGGAAGAGCAACCACACGGGAGCATCGGCAGGCAACTGCCAGAACAAGAACACGAACAGCGCAGCACCCGCCATGCAGAACACGCAGGTGCGGTGCGCACGGCCCCTGAGCCATTTGTCCGTAGCCCAGCCGGCAAACAACATGCCGACGATACCGGCGATTTCGAACATCGCCACGAGCCACCCGGCATGCGACATGCTGACGCCCTTCGACTGGCTCAGCAGCGAAGGCCCCCAGTCGAGCACCGAGAAACGGACGATATATACGAAGAAATTGGCGAAGCCCAGGATCCAGATCAGCGGGTTCCTGAACACGTGCTTCATCAGGAATGCGCGGTGCTCGGCACTCTTCGTCTCCTTCTTCACCTCCTTCACCTCGGTGCCTTCCAGTTCGGGAAGCCCGACCGAAGAGGGCGTATCGCGCAGGAAGGCGACCAATCCGATCGCCCCGGCGAATGCGATGGCCGAAGGTACCCAGAAACACCATTTCCACGCCCCGACATGCGCAGCCGAAGTCATGACGCGCTCCATCCCGGCGGCATCGTCGGGCGCAACGCCCAGATTGGCGGCGATCGTCGCCACGGCGTCGGGGTCGGCCGTCATGTTCATGCCCACGGTACCCATGATATAACCGCAGAGAATCACCACGAGGCCCGCACCGATCGAATGCGAGGTATTCCACACAGACATCTTGGTCGCCAGCTCCGTAGGCGGAATCCAGTGGGTCAGCAGACGCGCGCAGGGAGGGAATCCCGTCCCCTGCAACATGCCGTTTATCACCCACATGATCCCCATGAAGAGGATCATCGTATTGGTGAACTGCGAACCGTCGTGCTGCCCCGTGATCCAGTAGGAGACATCCTCGCCGAATCCGAAGGCGAAGTTGGCCAGCGCACAGAGCGCAAGCCCGATGGCCATGTACCAGCGGGCGTTCATGCGGTCGGCCAGAATACCATTCACGAAACGCGAAAGCCCGTAGACCACACCGTTCAGGGTCAGGAAAATACCCAGGCTGGTTTTCGAGATCCCCAGGTCGGCCTCCAGGCCGGGCATCGCCAGCGAGAAGTTTTTACGCACGAAGTAAAAGAGCGCATAGCCCACCATCGTGGCGATGATGGTACGCGTCTGCCAATACTTGAAGCGCTTGGTTTGTTCAGGAGTCATTTCGGAATGAAAGTTTAGTAGTTTCAGTTTGCAAATATACTACTTTATTTCCCAAATTCCGCCTTTCCCGAAAAGTTTATCGAGCCATTGTTCCATCCAACCGCAACGGAAAGCGATGTCGATGACCGTGAAACGACTGCGCATGTAAGGTATTTTTTCGAAACTTGCCCGGAACCTGGCACGCGATACGCCGATCTGCTCGGGTTCGTAGGGCGCACCGACCAGCTCGAGGCGGCGGCGAACTTCCCCGAACGGGATGATCTGCCGGCGGATACGCACGCTCAGCTCGGGCCATGCTTTCTTCAGGCGCTGCAACTGCCTGCGCAGCCCCTCCTTATCGACGTATTTACCCTTGGTCTCCACCAGTCCGCGGGCCACGAATTCGGGATCGTTATCGAAAATCCGGCGAATGTCCGCCTCGGTCTCCTCCCATGATTTCCAGGCTGCGACGCACTTTTCGACGTCGAGTTCCCCGACCGGAGCTTCGAGCAGCATTTCGAGGAATGCCGTCGACGCAAGCGTACCTATGCCCACCTTGAACCCGTGCGAAACGGATGCCCCGTTGTATTTGAGGTGTTCCATGTCCCACAGGTGGCTGAACTGGTGTTCGGCTCCCGACGCGGGTCGGCTCGACTGGGTTGCCTGCATCGCAAAACCGCTCAGCAGCAACCCTTCGGCCAGCTGTTCCACTTTGACGACATTCCCCGCGTGTACGCCCGCCGGGTCGCAGAGCGCCTCTTTCAGGCCGTCCTGCACCACCGAGAATGCGAAGTCGTCCATCAACTCCGACCCTACGGCGTCGGCCAGCATCCAGTCGGCACCGGCCGGGATCTTGGCGATCAGATCGGCATAGCCCGAGGCGGAGAGCTTCGCAGGCGCAGCCGCGGCGATGTTCGAGTCGAGCACCATCCCCAGCGGCGCCGGGCAATCGAAAGTCTGCTTGTTGCCGTCCTTGGTGATCGAAGCCCCGTAGGCCGTATAACCGTCCATCGAAGCGGCCGTACCCACGACCATGTAACGGCGTCCGTTATGGCTGGAACAGAGTTTCGTCAGGTCGTTGATCACCCCCGAACCGACGGCTACGGGCACGGCATCGGTCTCGGCAAGCACGGTATCCAGCTCCCCGACATACGCCCATTCGGCATAGAGTTTCGGGTCGGTGAAGACGTATGGTTCATCCTGCGCGACACCCGCTCCGGCCAGTATCTTATGCACGTCATCGCCGGCCACGCGCCATGTATTGGCATCGGCCACGACAAGCGCCCGCTTATCCGGGAAAAGTTTTCTGAACATATCCGCAACCTGCGGAAGGGTATCGGTTCCGATCACCAACGCCTTGGTGTCGGTCGTGCGCGACAGGGCACTTTCTACTTTATTCATAGTACGAAATTAATTTATTACCATCCGGAAAAGGGGATAAGTCATCCTAAAGCAAAATAAAGACGCAAGAATTTTCCCTTTCATGCCTCAAAGTTAACATATTTTACTTTATTATGCAATATAAGAAAACAAAATACCAACAAATAGCTATCTTTTTCTTTTCTTTTCAATCTCCAATGTCGATAAAAACCAGGGACTGCAGACACCCGCAGCCCCCGGTTCACCATATCCACCAAAACTAATTAACCTTCTTAACCTTCAGATTATCCAGCCACATACGATAGTTTTCACCCTCTTTGCCAACAAGAGCCGAATAGATTTTAATGCGCGTATCGGCCGTAACACCGGTGATCTTCACTTTGTGATTCGTATAGCGATACGTATCCTTCAGCCCCTCCTCGATCATTTTATCCACAAGCACGTTACGTAAAGTCACCGTGGCACCGCCGTCGCTGATAACGGCATCGGCCGAGGTCTCGCCCGTTACGCTCACGATCGTCGCTCCGGTCACCGTCACCCCGAAATACTCCATAATGTCGGTGTTCGAGGGTGCCATCATATCCCCCTTCGTACTAGGCTCGTAATAGGGACACGCATCGAATTCCAGCTCGATCTCCGTAGCGCCGGACAACGAGGACAGTTTCGGCAAAGTCAGCCATGCGGGCTTCTTGCCGCCACCGAATTTCATATATCCGGCGGCAAGCCCGATATTGGAACTGTTGGCCATCCAATCCGCACGATCCCACTCGGGCAGGTATGCACTGAAATAAGAGTCATTATCCTTCACGCCCTGGCAATATATGGAGTTCGCATCGCCCGTCGTAATCAATATCTTATCCGGATCGGAAAAATCGGTCGTGCTGCCCAGGCTGAAGCCGTAGGCACCATAGAAGGGCTGACCGCCTCCGGGAAGATTCTCGAAGTCCTTATACAGGAGGTATCCGGACTTGTCGGGAGCCGCGTCGGTCGTAACGGAAGCCGAAGCCCACTCGGAATCGAGAAGCGCCTCCTTATTCGCCGTCGACTTGCGGCGGAGCTCCAGTGTATAGGTCGCCCCGGGCGTCAGCCCACCCCACACGAGCCGGTAATATTTATACTTCGTAAAATTGAATTTCGAGAAGTTCTCGATCGACCGGATCACATTCCCGCCGGCATCCTTCACCCGGAAATCATAGGTATCGGTCGACCCTACGGGCTGCTGCTCCAACGCTGCGGCGGACAGCTCCCACTCCAGCACGGCAAGGCCGTGTGTCTTCGCGTAAATCCGCGCAGAGGGAGCAATCATAGGCACAGGATCGGTGGTCACGAACTGAACCGCCACCACGTCCGAATCGAATTCATTCGCCACGGAGCCGTCGCCGACAAGCGCCTGAACCAAAACCGCATAATCCGTACCGGCCTTGAGCCCGGCAGCCGTATAGCTGGTGGCGCCAACGATCGTCGAGGCAACCTCCTGCCCATCGGACGTCGTTTTGACCACGACCCGGTAATTGGCGGCGCCGCTCACTTCGGCCCAGCTGATCTTGGCCCCCGAGGAGGTCACGTCGGCAGCCGCCAATTCTGTTGGCGTCGCTAATTTTTCAGCCGCAAAGCCCAAAGTCCCCACGACCTTCTGC
>ENA-OYZD01001058-OYZD01001058.1-human-gut-metagenome-genome-assembly--contig:-NODE-1058-length-11721-cov-3.952083_pt1 | contig 11721 bp, 8 predicted proteins | sample MGYA00244073_ERZ653470 | MGnify/ENA primary metagenome ERZ653470 (study PRJEB26926, sample SAMN06164895) | human gut metagenome | biome: ENVO:00009003; feature: ENVO:2100002; material: ENVO:00002003... | reverse complement strand
CGAGATGCTCAGGAGTCTCGTGGGCTCGGAGATGTGTATAAGAGACAGGTTTTAGAGCAATTTTATAAGAATTTGTTCATTGCATGAAATCTTTTGGTAACACTCCAAATTGTTTCTTAAAACAGTTTGAGAAATAAGAAGGTGAATTGAATCCTACCATATAAGAAATTTCTACAATCCCATATCTTCCATCTTTCAGAAGCTGGGCAGCTTTCTTTAAACGTATCAAACGAAGATACTCATTCGGACTCATATCCAATACTCCTTTCAGTTTGCGGTAAAAGTTAGAACGTCCCATATTCATAGCTTCCGCCATGTCATCAATCACCAGATCGGTGTTATCGAGGTGCTGAGATACATACTCGTTCAACTTCTGAATAAAAACTTCATCCGCCTTCGTTTGAGCCATCGTATCGGCCTTTATAAAAGGAGACTCTATAAAACGACGACGCAGCCTTTCACGATTACTTAACAGATTGGCAACATTGACACGCAGATATTCTACAGAAAAAGGTTTCTCAATATATGCGTCCGCTCCTTGTTCCAGTCCTTCAATCTTCGACTCCAGTGTTGTTTTAGCTGTTAACAATATAATAGGAATATGACTGTAGTCTAAATTAGACTTCAAATGCTCACACAATTCAAGTCCATCCATTTCAGGCATCATTATATCACTTATCACAAGGTTGATATACTCGTGTTCAAGTACTTTTAGTGCTTCTATCCCGTTCTCGGCTGTTATAACATGGTATAATGGCGAGAGCTGTCGGGCAACAAAAGCCAACATATCTTTATTATCTTCTACTATCAAGACCGAAGCAACTTCCTTTTTATCCTTATCAGAAGGCATTATACGTGTTTCATTATCTTCTTCATCATACACTGGCTTTTCACGATGTTCTTCTTCCAAAACATCCGAAGCCGTCTGATGCCGTATCGGAATGGAAAGGATGAAGCGGTTACACTCCATATCTTGATCCATCGTTAACGTCCCTTGATGTAATTCTGCCAATGAACGCGCCAAAGCCAGCCCAATGCCTGTTCCCGGAACTATGTCTTTTCCATCCCGATACTGTACGAAAGGACGAAATATGTTCTCACGCATCTCAATAGGGATTATCTTTCCATCATTGCTCATAACAATAGTAAACTCTTTCCCTGCCTCATCAACAGATAAGCTGAGATAAGCATATGTTTGGGCATATTTCAAAGCATTCGTAAACAAGTTGCTGAGAATCTTAGTTAAAGCTTCTTTATCCACAGAAGCCAATAATTCTTCCTCGGGAATCTCTACCTTAAGCTCAATTCCTTTCTGGTTAACCAAAGTGGTGAAGCGCTTATAAACAGAACGAATAATAGAACCGACGCTACACTCTACCGGATTTAACTTAAACCCTTTATTTTCTGTTTTACGGAAATCAAGTAATTGATTTGTCAGATTCAGTAATCGTTCTGCATTCTGGTCCATAATTTCTAATTCCATCTTCACATTTTCAGGCAGTTCCTTCTCGGTAAGTACACTTTCTAAAGGACTTTTGATCAGCGTCAGAGGGGTTCGGATCTCATGTGCCACATTCGTAAAGAACTCTATCTTAGAAGTATAAAGTTCCCGTTCTTTTTCCTGCTCAAACTTCTCCATCGCTCTCTGGTGCTTTTCGACTGCCCGCTTTCTAAAGTAGAAGAAAGTAGCGAAAAGTGCTCCAAGTATTAATATTACATAGATGATATAAGCCCATACAGACAAATAAAACGGAGGTAGAATCCGGATCTTTAAAGTACGCACATCCGGATTCCAGATTCCATCACTATTTGCAGCCTTTACCTTTAGCACATACGTCCCATAGGGTAAATTAGAATATGTAATCAGATTTTTACCTACCGAATACCATTCTGAATCATATCCTTCGAGCTTATATAATACTGTATTCATGTCAGGTGACTGATAACTAAGAGCTGCTACACTGAAAGAAAAAGAGTTCTGATTCGATTGAAGCTCAAGGTAGTCGGATAATGTAATACTTTGCTTTAACGGAGAGTCCGTACTACCAACCGGAACCTTTTTATTAAAGAGCATAAAATCTGTTATTACCACAGGAGGGAGAAAATCATTGTCAACAAAAACAGACGGTTCGAAAGAAATAAAACCATTAATACTACCAAAGTATATCCGTCCATTCTTGTCCTTGTAACTGGACTGATAATTAAATTGATTACTCAGTAACCCATTAGCAATCGTATACACCTTAAATTCTAAAGTTTTCGGATTAAAATGTACCAGCCCTTTATTGGTTGTAATCCAAAACAACCCTTTTTCATCTTCCTCAATTCGATGTACGACATTACTCGGCAATCCAATACTCGAATCATAACGCACAAATATCTTACCAGAAGGATCAAAGCGGCAAAAGCCTCCTCCCTGTGTTGTAAACCAAAGCTGATTCTGGCTATCTTCAAATATACTCAGTACTTTGTTAGAAGGCAGGCTTGAAGGATTCGTTTCATCATGCATATAATGTTCCCACTCACCAGTACGTACATTTCTCTTATATACACCATCTATGTAAGTTGCCAGCCATAGATTCCCCTGTTTATCCTCCTTGATATTGTATATAAATACCCAACCAAGTTCAGGTACACGTTCAAAACGGTTTGTTTCAGAATGATAACGGAATAATCCGGCTGTTGTTCCAAGCCATAGATTACCTGAAGTAGTCCGACAAATAGAGAAGATATCATTGGGAGCATCAAAATAATGCTTTACAGCGTGGGTTCTTAAGTCAATCCGATTTAGCCCTTTGGCAAAATGTCCGACCCATAAATAATTCCCATCCACACATAATCCATGTACATTATGATAAATGTCCGGATGCCTGAATGGTTCGATCAGCCCTGTAGAAGGATAATAATGAAAAAGCCCCTTATCTTCGGTACCGATCCAGAGAGTACCATCATGATCGGCACAAAACTCCCGCACCCGTTTCCCCATTTCATCAATTTCTGTCCGGGGATAGACTTTATCAAAATAAGTATATTGCTTAGGATAGTAGTTCACACCGCCAAAATAAGATCCAATCCATATCCCCCCTTCACGATCTTTACAAATCGAATAAATGGCATTATCGGAAATAGAATACGGATCACCGCTCACATTCCGTAAATGAACAGTTTTCTTTGTACGTAAATTATAAATATAAAGCCCAGATTCCGTTCCGGCCCATAACTCATCATCCGAATAGAATGCTATCTCCCGAACATAAATATCATCTCCGGATTCATCTTTGGATAAAAGAGTACGCACAGTCTTATTGGTCAGATTCACTTCTTTCAACCCCGTTATGGTCCCGACATACATACAATTATAAGGACCGGGAAGCAGTTTGCATATATATTCTCCTTTGAAAGGTTCATTTCCATCTTTAGGAAATACCGGGACCAAGGTTTGGAGTTTATCCTTTGAAAAATACAAGTTGCCATCACGTATATCCAGCCAACATACATTATCCGAATCAAAGTAAAGTTGCCCAAGACTACCAAATTTCAACCTGCCGGATTGATCTGACAGATAATTTATCAGCTTATTAGTCTGAGGATTATAATAAAAAACCGCCTGAGATTGTGTCACCACCCAAATTCCTCCGTCCTTATCTCCCGTCACCAGATTGACCGTATAATCGATCCCTGTATCTAAATCACTTTTCATTATAAAACGTTCCACAGTCTCGTGCTCAGGCGAATATACATAGAGTCCTACATCTGTTCCTATCCAGATTTGTCCTTGCTGATCTTCGTACAAGGAGGTAATGAAGTTATTCCCCAAAGTGCCGGACTCTTTCATAAAAGCCCGAAAGGAAATGCCATCATATCGGTCTAATCCATCCTTCGTTCCAAACCACATAAAACCCTGTTTATCCTGAAGAATGGCGTGAACCGTATTTTGAGATAAGCCATTATTTATATCCAGTGAACGAAAAGCATAACCCTCATTCAAATCGGCAAATACATAAAAAGTATGAAAGATAAAAACAATCAATATAAAAAGACTGTGCAATATTCTCATAACGTGCTCCTCATCTTATTAAAAAAGTATTATATACAACAAAGTTAATCTAATATATCAAATAACAGATGCCATTGTCACTAAATCAAGTGAGCAGAACACCCTTCCATCATTGGTACTATTATACAATAAGCAAACATCAAAGAGAAACCGGTGAAAGATAATAGTTTATTGAATATGATGCGCTATTCGACTTATTAGTTTGTTATAAGACAAAAGTAGCAAACATGGAATATTTGGTGTATCAAAAATTGTTCAAAAGTTAACAGATTCTATGCAAATACATGGAAATACATAGCTAAAACAACGATACAGTAGTATAAAACAATAGAGGAACCGTATTCGATCCCTCTATCAGTTTGAATAAAATAAATATCTTATGCAATCCACTCAATACGTATGGAAAGATTGACAAGCAAACATAAGCATTCCGGCAAGGATAAATAACTGTCGTAACAATGCCTAATATACCTGACTTCAGACACTAATGCCTGCGTTATCAGACATTAATAACTGATTTCTCAACTGTTAAAACCTGATATGCCAACTATTAATACCTGACGTATCAATCATTAATACCTGAAGTCTCCTACTTTTCGAACAATATTTGCTCAGAAAAAATAAAAATAACCGCTTACTTTATAACTTTCGGTTTAATAACCTTTCCGGTAATAGAAACGACACCTTGTTTAGATATGGTAAAGTCTTTAAAGTATGAAGTACGCGGGTGTATTTTCTCTTTATTCCAATGAGCATGAAAAATATATTTCCAACTACCGTCTTTGCATTGGAAAGGAGCACCATGCCCAGTACCTACCAGTCCGGTAGGCTCATCCCCTTGCAAGAGCGGATTCTTGTCATACTTAGTCCATGGACCTATTGGCGACTTGGAGGTGGCATATCCTACTCCATAGCCTTTATTCTGATAGTGATTGGCAGAGTAAATCAAATAATACATACCCTTCTTTTTCAGCACCGAGGGCCCTTCCGCCACTTTAGCCTGCAATAGTTCCCACGGTTCTTCCGCTTTTATACATTCCGATAAAGTCTCCTTTTTAATCTTCATTAAATCATCGGTCATCTGAGCTACCCAGATAACATTTCCATCCGTGAAACGTACAAAATAGAGGTATGGAGTACCATCGTCATCAATGAAAAGAGAGGTATCTATACTCTTCTCCTCCCAGATAGGTTGCTTCGACTCTTGCCGAAAGGGTCCTACCGGAGAATCTGAGGTAGCCACACAGATATGTTCTTCTACAGAATAAAACATATAAAATTTCTTCTTTGATTGAATATAATAAACCTCCGGCGCCCAAAATCCCCATTTACCATATGAATCATCTGCAGAAAGCGCCTGCCCCTCACGTTTCCAGTTTTTCAGATCATCAGAAGAAAAACAGGCAAATCCCTCGCTCACTGTACCTCCGGTGCCATAAGCATAGTACTTATTGTTGTAAAGCATCACAAACGGATCAGCAATAGGCAAGTAGTCCGTTTCCGTACTTTTGTTTTCAAACGGAGCATTGTTATCACCTTTATCCACTGTACTGCTATTTACATTTCCTCCAAGAAGCAGGCAGAAGAACAGTAGAATATAGAATCGTTTCTTTAGCATATATATCATTTCTAAATATACAGATTAGATGAATTACTTAACCAACATCTTTTCGGCACGTCCCGGAGTCAATAGCTCCCACAAAGAGGCCACCGTCCATCCCGGTGCAAAGATATCGTTATAATATCCTTTCCCGTTCCTTCCATAATCCCAGTTCGTATGTTGAACAACTTCCGGATAATAACCTACTTTGGCAATGCCGCACATATGGCCATCGTGAGGCAATAACTGCCGCATAGATGTAGAAATCACTTCCGCAAAGTCTGCAAAACGAGGTTCTTTATATTCTTTAGACAACCACTGAAGCACGGAAGCAAACTCAAAGATAAACACATCGATATGGTTATTCTCTACGGACACATTACCCCATCCACGTGTCTTCAGTCCTATATCACCCAACATTTGACCGGGAGCAAAAGGTACATCCCACAAATAATACCATGACAACGCAAAATATGCTGCTTTTTTCGTCAGGTCGGCATAATGTTTATGCTCTTCTCCTTTGGTTATCAATGCCAAATAGTAAGTAGCAGTTGCAGCATAAAGCGATGCTTCCTTATCTTCACAGTTTGCATCAAGTGTAGAGGAGAAATAATCTGCTTTCGAAATCAGTTCATTTTCCAGATAATCCGCTGTCTTCTTGGCACTATCCAGATAGCGTTTATCTTTAAAATACTTATATCCCATCACTAATGGCAGAGTAGCCGAAGGAGTACTACCACCGCTCTTATCGACTATAGAAAAATCATCCCGGAACTTACGTGGAAAACTACCGTCCTGATTCTGTAATTGCATAAACATGTCAAGCATCTTCTTCATCCGTTGTTCCCACTCCGAATGGCGACGTCCTTGTTCTTTCTCGTATGCCAGGAAATGAAGCATTGCATAGATTCCTTCTGATTGACGGCGAATACTATGAACCGGTTCCTCAAAGTTACGATCCAGATTCACAAATTCCTTAAAGAATCCTGCCTCAGTAAAACCATTCTTCAAGTAACTGTCAAAAACTTTAAGGCTGTTTTCCTTCAGTTCTGCCCGATCGCTTTCCCAGCCATATTCCCAAGCATTGAATGCATTCAAAAGAACACGTCCGACAAAACCTACTTCCGCCTCTCCATTACTTTTACAGTCATCTGTCCGCAAGCCTACCCCTGAATAGTAAGTCAACTCCGGTTTACTCACCAAGCTATTCACGAAAAAAGAACTAAGAGTATTTTTCATGTCCGCTATTGAATAGGGAGTATCAACAGGCTTTGGAGCATAAGTATCGTAACAATATTCCCAAGTATGACGAATAAAATCCGAGTAATCTTCGGCTGCATCTTCAAAAATAGTCCAGTTCAATAAAACGGTTTCACCTTTTTTCAACAACTGAAAAGCCTTTACCTGCGGGGCCAATGTCAGCTTGCGAATATAGCTCTTAGGAGCTTCCTGATAGGGGAAACCGAAAGAAAGTGTAGCTATGCCATTACGATTCTCAAAGCCGGTGAAACCAAGGGAGGTTTTACCGGAAAGAATAACCTCTCCCTCCCGATGAGTAGTCAAAGCGTCATTCTCGAACTGATCGATACGGTTTACGGTCATAAAACGTTTGGTTCCCTCACTGTAGATACCTGTAAGAGGGGTACTTAACCTATCTTCACGCACCAACCAACTATCCGAAGTATGAAACGAGGGAGCCGACTTTGGAGAACGAAGATTACGGCGATACCAGAATCCGGGCATGTAGAACTGGCAGTCATCATGGCGGAACCCTGTTGACACTTGTTGACTGTAATTAAAATATACATCCTCCAATGCAGTGATACATACTGTTATCTGCGATTTTCCGCCTTTTTCTTCTATTGTTTGATAAACTGTCAACGGAATTCTTTCAGAGGCTTCCAACTGATAAGCGCTTTTGTCGTTTTTGGTCTTCTGGAAAGTCAACGGGTACTGTTTTGCCTCATTTCCCGGCACTTTCAAAGAAATAGATGCGGATACACGTTCCGACACATTGTCAATAGCCTTTACGGTTCCGACACATACCAAAATAGCTATTCCACAAAGTAAGCATTTTAAATTCATATAAATCAAATTATGCGAATCAGTAGCAATCAATCTCCGATTCTGTTAGTATTAAATTTTGTTGTTATCTTAATTCTGTCTGTTCTACAAAATAAAATCTTTGATGACGAAGGCAAAGTTAGCAAACATCAGCTGTTCAGAATGCCACAAATTGACCGATAAAAGAAAAATTCTGTTCAAACTGCCTAAAAAAACAACTAATTATATTGGAATAATACCTATTTTAATCTCTCCTGTCAATATCTAAAAAGAAATCGTTTTAAAAATGAGGTTTGGGGGATTCTGTAGAAGCAGAACTACTTTTCACAACAGGCCACCCTTTTTCCCAATCAACTCTATCTAACAATAAAACTCTCCCATAGGGATTGGAAACACTCACTCCATGATATAAAATCCAATCATTATCTGCTTTATCGGTTATTAGTTCCGCATTATGTCCTGTGCCTACAAAGCTTTTGTTGTTATGAATCAATACCACATGGTTATTATCGAGCATAGACCTTCCCTGTTTATCCAAATAAGGTCCCCACAATGAACTAGAACGCCCTACTACTGTCTGATACGTACTTTTCAATCCTTCACAACAAGTTCCGGTAGAAGCAAACAGATAGTAATATCCATTCTTTTTATGAATATAAGTCCCCTCATAAGCGGTTCCTGCTATCTGTTTCTTGTCTGCTCCAGATTTTACTTTTAGCCCGTCGGCTGTTAACTCTATTCCATATATGCCGCGAAAACTCCCCCAAAACATATATTTCCGCCCTCCATCTTCTATATAAAATGGATCAATCGAATTCTGAACCCCAATTTCATTACTTCTAAACATCATTCCATGATCTACGAAAGGGCCTTCCGGTTTGTCGGCAGTAGCTACGCCTATTCCACAAGTCCACTCACCTCCCCAGCAAGACATCGAATAATAGAGTACATATTTGTCTCCTATTTTATTAATGTCAGGTGCCCATAAATTCCCTTTTGGCTCAAAAGTCGGACGTGTTTCATCGGTAAAAGCTGTACCGACAGACTCCCATTTGATCAAGTCTTTAGAACGGTGAATCGGTAAATTCCTGATATCTTCCGTTGCATACAAATAAAAGTATCCATCCTCTGCCCTGATCACACTGGGATCGGGCAAACTATAATTAACAACCGGGTTCTTATAAGTCTTAGCGGGATCTTCTGCCATAAGCGTAAAACTTATGGTAAGGAGAATTTCTATTAACAACAGTTTTTTCATCTCTATATTGTTTTAATCTGACACATCTATATAGTAAAAGCGTGAAATATGTGGTAATATTCCACGCTTTACTTAATCTATTTACTCATTTACAGAAATAATATCTAATATAATGACATCCAATATCCTGCAATCTTATTTATACAGTACCTTATTACGGTCACAAATAAGTTTTCCATCCTTAAACTCCAATTCCGCCATCTGCAAGAAACTCAGTTTCTGGTAAACATCATCACCAGCCTCGTGTGTATTTGGATTATATCCTAAAAAGGGTTGCACATGGTATACAATGAATGCCCGATCATTTCTGATAATGACACTAGGATGCCGGGCGCGAGTATTGTCAAAGAACCGAGTACCCGGTTCATACATGACAATTCCTTGATATTCCCAGTTCTCCGCATCTTTCGAACGATACACGGCCAATCCTTTATGAGGATCAGCTATTATCCAGAAATAACCTTTCCACTGAAAAGCATAAGCCCCCTCCTGATATGTATGCTTCGTCACCTCGACATTATTAATATCGCCTTTGGCAAGCCCCTTTAATGTCCAATGATACAAATCATTACTTTGTGCATAATACAATCCGCCTGTATCTTCTGTCGGACGGTCACGATACCACATATCCCAACGATCACCATTCTTTACAACAGTCGCATCAATAGAAATCGGAGTATCCACCACTGTATTTACCCGTCTCCACCCTGAAATCATATCTTCCAAAGGTGCAGAGAAATGAACAATGTTACTAGGTCCACCCCAGACCGGAGTAGAGTCATCTTTCAAAGTCACAAACATATGGGCACTATCACCTTCCACAATCACACCCGGTGCCCAATACGTTTTCTCACTATCCGGCTGACCGCCTACACCATCGAACGAGCAATATCCCGCAAACTTCCAATGTACAAAATCTTTGGACACAGCAACCCCCACAGGCGTTCCTACATAAGAAGCCTGATCTTTAAAAGGACGACGTGATGTATAAAAAATCATCCATTCTTCTGTTTTAGGATTCCAGGTTATCTCCGGATCAGCCGGACCATGATAGTGATTATCTACATAAATGGGTGAAGGAATGATCACCTTACCATCAGACTGACAAGAACAAAGTCCCCATATCACCCATACTAAAATACCAGCAAGTAGATGTTTCATTTTTATTCACTTTTATAAAATGTAAATTCCGAGAACTGTACATATCCCTGTCCACTCCATGAATCGAGAACCTTAATTCTTATATAGCGAACCTCCGGAATACCTGATGGAAAATCAAACTTTTCTCCTTTTGCTATATAAGAATTGTCTTCATCCGTATTCTCGCCAACAGGCTTGCCAGAAGGCTTGAAAGAATTACAAGTTATCAGCTTAGTCCATCCATCCCAAGAAGAATTTGCCGGTTCATCTTCTCTACCCCAGATTTCCCAGCTCTTCATATTTCCTCCATTATAATTCAAATCATCACGAACAACCGAAAACAAGTCAAAACGCTTTAAAAGAGCTTTCTCTCCTAAATCGAAAGTAAACCAAGCAGGAAAAACGATCGGATTCGTATTATCACTATGTGCATAGTTTGTATTTTCGTATGCATTATCCCATGCTTTCCATAATGCTCCTCCCCAAGCGTTCAATCGGATATCATTATCCAGTATTATTTCACGGAATGTACTTTTATCCATTTCAACTATTTTTTCTGGGAATACCCCCGTTGAAGAAACAGAGAAAGTATCTACTGCATTCACCTCCGGAATATAATATGTTTTGACTTCATAGGCTCCCCGCGGCTTCCAATCAGTAATCTTAATCTGATTATCTCCTCTTGCCACCTCTTGTTCCTGCTTCTCGCCGGCACTATTCAGATAAAACACTTTAGTTGCCAATGCTTCGGCCATTTCTGAGGAAAAATTTAGTAACAGATTTTCCCCTTCAACCTCTGTACTCAACAAAGAACGTACCCGTAAAGAACTTATGTACCGATCACCATAAGTTTTACTTCCTTTTGAGGTTGAAATAGAACGATACCCACTTTTGTTATAGGTAACAATCTCAAATTGATAAGTACCTTCAGGTAAATTCTCTATAAAAACACGAAAAGTATCTACCGGATCTATCCGTTTAACAGGCACTACTAAAGAGTCATTGTCCGGTGTCCAATGAATAACGCACCTTTCTGTATCCATACCATATTTAAGTAATCCCGTTACTTCTACCCGATTATATCCAGGACGTATGTCAACAGAATCCATTTTTGCCGCATAGATAGTTTCACCGGTATCCAGATACTCTTGGATCGTGTCCAACTGACCGGAGCAAGCTCCGGCAGTCAATACAACACTAAGTATTAATCCTATCTTATATAAATATTTCATATTCAGCTCTTTTAATTGTTAGATATTACATTGCCCCAGAAAGTAAATTCTGTAAAGTGTATAAAGTCCATACCTCCCCATGTTTCAAGAACCTTGAAACGAATATATCTCACTGGAGGAGCTTCTGCCGGAAATTCGAAATCCTCACCTGCTTGCAAATATTCCCAGTCTTCTGCTGTATGCTGCCCAACAGGTAGTCCTGACGGTTTATGAGACTCACAATCCATCAATTTAGTCCATCCATCCCAACTTCCGTCAGCAGGAGGCGTATCTGTTCTCCCCCAAACTTCCCAAGTCTTTAGATTACCACGCTGGAAAGCATGTTCCTCCATAAAAAGATGATAGAATTTATACCTGCTCAGTTTCGCAG
>ENA-OYZD01000970-OYZD01000970.1-human-gut-metagenome-genome-assembly--contig:-NODE-970-length-12463-cov-4.898936_pt1 | contig 12463 bp, 9 predicted proteins | sample MGYA00244073_ERZ653470 | MGnify/ENA primary metagenome ERZ653470 (study PRJEB26926, sample SAMN06164895) | human gut metagenome | biome: ENVO:00009003; feature: ENVO:2100002; material: ENVO:00002003... | reverse complement strand
CGATATGTTTTTCCATTGCATGTCAATACACTTTTTCTCTACCTCACTACAATTGAATATTTCTAACAATAAATTATTTGTTTCTCCAAATTGTCGACTAAGATAAAGCGCCGGTAATGCTTTTAGTTTTTCTCCTTCTAACCTAAAGTGAATGTTAATATCCTTAACTGCATCAAATTCAAAATCATTTTTTCTTTTAAGCAACCAAATTTTTTCCCATTGCTTTTTGATCAATTCCTGGTTTAACTCATGAGTATAGTATGTTCCTAACAATGGATTTCTTTTCTCACAGTTACTTTTTATATCTTTACTGCAATCTTCAGTTAATATAAATATGGTGGGGGCAATGTTATCTATATTTTGATTAACAAGTATATAATCTGGAACAAGAACAATTTGATGCGGTGTATCATATGATAATGCCATAAATTCTTCATCTAAATCATATATATCAAATACATTCCTAGGCAAATGCATTATATACTCTATTGCACCTAATGTTCCATTCAAATCATCATCTAACAAATGCATTGTCCCATTATTATTCTTTTTTATGGATTCTGAATTTCCAAATAAAACTATAGGTCCGCTAAAACCATTGTCATTACTTTTGAATACTATAAAATATGTAAAATAATATTCCATGTATATCCTCCATGTTTCTATACTGCAAATGTCGCAAAGTTCAATTTATCTTTACAAAACTATATCACAATAACAGTTACATTCCTACCCCTGCTTTCCCTTCGTCTGTGGAAATTCCATCTTAAATTTATACTGAAACCCCTTGATTTCTTTACCATCTTTCGTATAGGAAAATTCCTCTACACTCTCTGGAATCAGGTACGCATCATAACTGCCCTTCTTTCCTTTCAGACCTTTTACAAGTATCTTTTTTCCTTGAAGTAGGCTCCTGACCTGAGAATCTGAAAGTGTTACCCCAAATGCCTTGCCAACATTCATGCCACATTTCCCGGTACAGTACGCTCCAAATTTTCCCTTGACTACATCAGCACCACATTTCGGGCATTTACCTAGCACTTCCTGTTCACCCTTGCCTGTGCCAAACATGGCTTTCTGCTCATCACTAACGCTGTGATAGGTCTTTACAAGATCAGTTACCATTGCTTCAATACCAGACATAAACTGCTCTGCAGCAACTTCTCCTTTGGATACAAGTGTAAGCTCATTTTCCCAGTCAGCAGTCAGTTTCGGAGATTTTACTACATCCGGAAGTATCGTGATCAGCTTCATTCCGTCCTCTGTCGGAATCATCTGCTTTTTCTCACGCTTTACGAATCCGTCTTTTACCAGTTTTTCAATAATGTCAGCTCTGGTGGCAGGTGTGCCAAGTCCTTTTCTCTCCACTTCATCGCCCATATCCTCTGCTCCGGCTCTCTCCATGGCGGACAGCAGGCTGTCCTCAGTGTAATGTTTTGGCGGCTGTGTGAAATGCTCGGAAACCTTTGTCTGCTCCACTGCAATCATCATGCCCTCACGAAGCTCCGGCAGCTTCTTTTCTTCCTCTGCATCCGATTTATCCTCTGCGGTTTTATAGGAATTTTTGAAGAAATCCTCAAATTCCTTCCATCCATTTTTCCACACTTCCTTGCCAGATACCTTAAATACAGTATTGTTGCAGGTAATCACTGCCTTTGTGGAATTATAAATGTGCTTCTCCCCGGTCGCACACAGCAGACGGTTTGCACAAAGGGAAAGTATCTTCATTTCGCTCTCCGGGATTGCCTTTAAGTCCTGCTTGATGATCTCCATGGTAGGAATGATTGCGTGGTGGTCCGTCACTTTCTTGCTGTTCAAAATTCTTTTAATATCTGGATTGAACATGATATTCTGTTCAAATAACAGAGAATTGAAAATCGCTTCGATCACATTTTTTGCAGTACCTTCCATGTCATCGGAAAGATACTGGCTGTCTGTTCTTGGATAAGTCACTAACTTTTTCTCATAAAGGCTCTGCGTATATTCCAATGTCTGCTTGGCAGTAAAGCCAAACAGACGGTTTGCATCCCTCTGGAGTGTGGTAAGGTCATAGAGTTTCGGTGGTGCCACCCACTTTTCTTCCTTTATCACAGAAGTGACAAGAGCCTGTCCGTTTTCACAGGCTCCTGCAATCCTCTCTGCTTCCGTTTTATCACTGATATGCTCTGATACCGCATCCAGACCATTTCCAATGATGTGAGCCATATAATAGGCTTCTTTCTTGAAATTCATGATTTTACTTTCACGATCCACCAGCATGGCAAGTGTCGGTGTCTGCACTCTGCCAACCTTCAATGCCTTACCGCCATATAATACCGTAAAAAGTCTTGTCCCATTGATACCCACAAGCCAGTCTGCTTCCTGCCTGCATAATGCTGAATGATACAAGTTATCATAGTCGCTGCCTGGACGAAGATTATGGAAGCCGTCACGGATAGCGCTCTCCTCCATGGAAGAAATCCATAACCGCTTCATCGGTTTTCTGCACCCTGCCATGTTGTAGGTCAGGCGGAAAATCAATTCTCCCTCCCTTCCGGCATCGGTTGCACACACAACAGCATCTACCCTGTCATCATGCATGAGCTTTTTCAAAATCTGATACTGTGCTTTTGTATCACTTTTCACTTCATGCTGCCATTCCTGCGGAATGATTGGAAGGCTCTCATAGCTCCATTTCTTCCATGCTTCCTCATAGCTTTCCGGCTGTGCCAGTTCTACCAGATGTCCCACACACCATGATACCAGATACTCATTGCCTTCCAAATATCCGTCCTTACGCTGTGTGGCACCAAGAACTGCCGCAATGCTCTGTGCCACACTCGGCTTCTCTGCAATTACAAGCTCCATCTCTATTCCTCCCCATTTTCTTCATCATTCTCGTTGTTGTTATCTTCATTGTCATTCTCGTCTGTGTCTACTGATTCTGTATCATCTCCACCATTTATGAATGCTTCGTCGAAATCCTGCTCGGTTTCTTCCTCGTCATCATAATCGTAGTCCTCGTCAAGCTCGTCCTCATCTTCATCCTCATCAATGAAGTTTTCCTTTTTCTTCTTGGATTTCACAACATATACCACTCCGATCACAGCTACCGCAGCAATGCCCATTAAAATATATGTAAAGCCGGAACCATCTGCTTTTGCGGTATCCTCTTTCGGCTCACTTGTATCTTCCGTGCTATCTTCGGTGCTGTCCTCAACACTTTCTGTTCCCTGTGTTTTCTCTCCTGTGGTATCAGCATTATTGTTTGATAATGCGCTGTCTTTGGTAGGGATTGCAGATTCCAATGCCGCTGAATTTTTCGGAAGTGTCTCGCTGTTATCCGTTGTGGTATTCAGCAGGTCGTTTTCACTGACTTCTGTAAGGAAATACACCTTTTCATCTTCCCCATCACGATCAATTACCAGATAAAATACTTTCTCGGATGCAGTCTGGATTGTGTAAAATTCCTTGCCTTTTTCTGTGGTCTGGCTGTCACTGCTCTGGTCTGCATCCTTGGAAGTATCTCCCGTACTTGGAGATTGCTTTGCTGTTGCGGAACTGCTGGAAGTTGTTCCACTGCCTGTCTGGGAAACTGTATTTCCATTCACATCCGTTTTCGTATGCTCTGTGACCTGTGCGGTTGCAGAGTTTGGCTTGGTTGCAGACGCATCCACCGGAAGCTGCTGTGCCGGATCTTTTTCATTGCTGTCCTTATTCTCCGGATCGGTGTAATACGGATTGGCTGTTTTATAGATTTCAGAGGTATTTCCTGCATTATCCATGGCAGAAATCGTGAAATACTGATACCCTGCATCGAACTGTTGCAGACGGATATTCAAGGCTCCATTCGTATGGTCGGTAAATTCATATCCATTGACATAGATTGCCTTGATACCGGAATCCGTATCATGTGCCTGAATGCTCAAAAGACCGTCGCTGACTACCGCATTTAAGGTAGGCTTTGTAAAATCAAAGCACTTGATGTAGCGGTTTTTCTCGTAGGTCTTGCCCTTCTGGTCTGTGACCTGCACATAAATGGTGCTGTTCTCGGAAATCTCTATGTGCATATCCTCGGTAATGTCCGTCCAGCTTCCATTCTGTCCGACTTTTGCCTTTACTGTCTGAATGGTAAAATTACCGGAAACTATCGTATCTTCCACCTTGACTGTTACTTTCGTGGTATCGTTATGCCACCCAGAAGGTGTATTGATTGTAATTTTTACGCTCGGATTGATATAAGCACATTCCTTGTAATCCTTTGCACACACCTCACAATCCTCATCCACCGCATACTGACTGCATTTTTCCTTGCAGGTGCATTTTGCGGCAGGCTGTGTCTCCTCAGTTGTGCCTTCTGTGGAATTTTCCGTTGCATTCTCTGTGGACTGCTCTGTGTGATTTTCTCCACTACCGGAACTGTCCTTGTTATCATTACCGGACGCTGTGCTTTCTGCACTGCTTTCCTCTGCCGCACTTTCTGTTTTCTGCTCTGCGGTATCCTCTGCATGAACCTCCACAGTATTTGCCCTGTTTGCAAAAAATGCCCCGACCGGCATACAAAAAAGTATTGCCGACAGTATCAGGGACATTAGTGCCTTAACGGATAACTTCTTCATTTTCATTGGTCGAATCCTCCTTTTCCTGTTCCCGTTTCTGTAATAAATTTCTGACTTCATCCTCACTGAGCTTATTAAGCATCTGCAATCGCTCGGATGAGATTTTATATTTTCGTATGATCTTCATGGCTTCGGCATCCTCCGCCATCTGTTTCTGTTCTGCAAGGTCTTTTTCCTTTGCCTGTAGCTGTGCTATCTGCTCTCTGACCTTTTTAAGCTGTGAATTGATTCGTTCTACTGACAAAAATAATTCCTCCCTTCGCTAATTCAATCTTCCAAAACCATAGAAATGGCTCTGCCAGTAAGAAGTATTGATTGATGTGTACTGAATTGGATCACCGCAATGCACCATCGTACCGTTTCCACAGTAGATACCAACGTGTGTAACCGGACGTCCCGCATTATAAGTTCCGGTAAAAAAGATAATATCCCCTGCCTTTGCGTCTGCCGCTGATACCGGAGTACATTGGTCATAAATGCCCTGTGCGGTGGTTCTTGGCAGGTTATGTACGCCGCTGTTTGTAAATACCCAACATACAAAGCCTGAACAATCAAAACTTGCCGGAGCTGTTCCTCCAAAGGTGTATGGCATTCCCAGATATCTGTTTGCTTCCCGCATAAGCGTCTGCACCGTTGCATCGTCATAGGACTCCGGTGGTATCACATTGCCGGTTCCTCCTCCGGTGCCGCCCGTTGTTTCCCCATAAATGGTCTGTTCTCCTGCTTCAAAATAAAATAACGGGTTATAATACACCCCGTTATACAGACATTCAATATGAAGGTGGCTTCCGGTACTGCTTCCTGTATTTCCGCTTTTGCCTATATTGTCACCCTTTTTTATACTCTGCCCTGCGGATACATTTAAGCTGTCCATGTGGGCATATTTTGTGCTATATCCCTTGCTGTCCGTAATCACCACATAATTCCCATAGTATGAATCGTAAGCCGCTTCCGTAACCGTTCCGTCATGGGCTGCATACACGAGCGTTCCTGTCGGTACTGCTATGTCCACACCCCTGTGAAGCTCCTCAGCTCCGGTGTTTGGATTTTTCCGGTATCCGTAATAACTGCTGATATAGTAATACCAGTAATAATCAACCGGAGAAGCAAAGACCTGTAAGCCGCCTTTTGTCTCCGTATAGGCTCCAAAAATTTCCGTCTGCTCACTGTCCATGCGTCCGGCTACAATGCTCTCAAGCGGTGTGACCGTAAGTGTGACACGAAGAATTGTTACGGTATATTCTTCTTCCTCCTCGTACTCATATTCCTCGGTATGGGTAGTCCCGTCCGGATTTGTTACTGTTCTGGTTCCGGTCTTTGTGACTGTCCTTGTCCGTGTCTCCTCCACTTCCTCAGTAGTAAGGGAATACATGGCATCAAATAATTCCTGAATCTCACTCTCCATCCCCTCGGCAGTAAATTCCGTATGGACTGCGGAAAGATAACTGATCAGTGTATATGGATCATGCCCGATTGCACCAAGGTTATAATCGTATTCATCATATCCCGGATAATCAGTTTCAATCCGGTCAATCTTGTTTTGCAGCTCCATTTCCTTTTCTGTAAAAGATAAATCTGCTGCATCAATCTCTGCCGGAAGGCTAAGATATGTGCTTGCCATCGTTGTTGTCACAGTTCCGGTAAACATGGAACCGCAGCTTGATAATGCCGACATGATCATAATAAGCAGAAGAGCAAAAATACCCACTGTGATAATCAGTGTTTTATTTTTTGTGGCAATCTCCTGTAACTTCTTTGCAATGCCGGTTGCAGCATTGGCTGTCTTTGTAAATGTTTCCTTTGCAGTCTTGGCTTCTGCTCCTGCCCGCCTTGCCTTGGCATACTCACGCTTGATACGCTGTTTCTGTAGCTGCCTTTGCAACTGCTTCTTTGGACTGTTGCCCTTTAGATGTGGATTTTCACTGATGAATTTCTCATACTCCAGCTTCATATCCGCTGTGACCTGTTTTTTCTGCAATCGCTCTAATCGGTCACGCTTTCTCTGTGCCTTGCTCTTGCGGTGATATTTCATGTAATGGTAAACATCTTCTGCACGCTGTTCTGTCTTATGTGCACCCTCCACAGCAGAATTATCCTTTTCTGTCTCTGCAATCTTTCGATGCACAAAATACATATTTTCGGTCTGGAGTTTGTGAACCGCAGCTTTTCCAAGTCCGTCAGGCTTGAATGGCTTCTCCACTTCCACCGGAACCACCACATACTTTGCTTTTCCGGTCTGTTCATCAAAGACACGTTTCATCTCATACTGCCGCTTTTTCGGCATCTTGTCCTTTGCTTTCTGTAACTTCTGACGACTCTTTTCCGACTTATCAAAAGCCTTCTGTACTTTTTGGTCTGTAAATTCGTCCGCCTGCCCCTGCGAAAATGTGGCATCCTTTGTCTGGAAATCTCCATAATCGGACTGCTTTGTATTTTCTGACTTCGCACGCTCTCTGTGTGCGTGTTCCCTCTGCACACGCCCTTTGTGATATTTTCCTTTTTCCTCAGACCGTTGGTAGGTGTCCCTGACATGAACCTCATTTTCCATCGTGCTGTCAGAATCCCCCGGCTGTTCCTCCTGCATGAAACTGTTTTCCTTTAAGAATGCCTTTTCCGCATCGGCTTCTGACTTCTGGACATTGTGACCAGAAGTGCCTTGCTGAAATTCTGTCCCGGCACTAAATTCTGACTTCTGGACGCTGTGACCAGAAGTTGCATTTCCTGTACGACTGCCATGGTTTGCATCCCGTGGCAGATTGCTCACAGGCTTCTCGCTGGCACTAAACTGGTTTTCCACAGAAAAGGTGTTGTCCTGCCTGTATTCTGTATGATTTGCTCCAGTCACTTCCTTATCCTTGGAAAATGTCTCTTTTTCAAATGCCTTTACTGCCTGCTTTTTTTGTCTCTTTTCTGCCATTTACACTGCGTCCTCCTTCTGCACCGATTCCTCCGGCTTGGTATTCATAATTCTGTAGGTCTTGGTGTCTGTCGGGTATTTATCCACGAATGGAATAACCACATTATCAAACAGTATCAGACCGCTTCCCGGCTCAGAGTTGGTGACATAGGATAACTGCTTATCCGATAATCCCAGCTTATCAGCGAGGATTGCCTGATCTTTGGCATTCTGATTTAACAGATATACAAAGTCGCTGTTACCCAAGATACCTTCAATCTCCTCTGAACGCAAAAAATCACCCACGTTCTGCGTCAAGCCTGTCGGTATTCCGCCCCATTTTCTGAAACGCTTCCAGATTTCCACAGAGTAAATAGCGGTCTGCTTCTCCTTCAGAAGAAGGTGGAACTCATCACAGTAATAACGGGTTGCAATCTTTCGCTCCCTGTTCTGTGACACTCTGTTCCACACCGCATCCTGCACGATTAACATACCCAGCTCTTTCAACTGATTTCCCAAGTCTCTGATGTCAAAGCACATGATACGGTTGCCACTGTCCACATTAGTATGGTGGTTGAAATAATTCTGGGAACCATGCACATACAGCACAAGGCTATTTGCAATCCGTTCTGCCTTTGGATTCTTATGCTTCAAAAGTGCATTGTATAAATCCTCCAGTATCGGCATATTTTCCGGCACCGGATTTTCAAAATACTTGTCATAAATATGACGGATACATTCGTCAATGATGCCTTTCTCATCGTTCTCCAGACCGTCCTTGCCACCTGCGATCAGGTCACATAATGTTATGATAAAATCCGATTTCAGTTTTAATGCTTCCTTATCCCCCTTATGGCTCAACTGAATATCCATAGGGTTCAGATAGTCTTTGGAATTGGTGGCAAGTTTTACCACCTGTCCATGAAGTGCAGCTACAAGTGCAAAATACTCGCCCTCCGGATCGCAGATAATAATGTCGTCCTTTGTGATAAGAAAACAACTTAAAATCTCACGCTTTGCACTAAAACTCTTACCACTTCCGGGTGTTCCTAAGATAACTCCGTTTGGTGTACGGAGCCTTTTGCGGTCTGCCATGATCATGTTGTTACTGAGTGCATTTAACCCGTAATAGATTGCCGGAGCAGGCATAAATAATTCCTGCGTGCAGAATGGTACTAAGATTGCGGTACTCTTTGTGGCAAGAGTACGTTCTATCCCCGTTTCATTACAGCCAATCGGTGCGGATGCCACAAGTCCCTGTTCCTGCAAATACTGTAAACATCTGAGGTCACAGTTTGCCTGCTGAATGATACCGGACACTCTCTGCATTAAGCTCTCCAGTTCCCGCTTGGTTCTGCCATAACAGGTAATAAGGAATGTCATGTTGATCATCTTCTGATTGCTCGTATTCAAATCATCCAGAAATTCCAGCGTATCCTTTTCATAGGTCACAATATCCGTTGGAAGAATATCCATATCGTAGCCGCTTCGGACTGCCTTTTTCTGTTCCTCAATCTTCATTTTCTGGATATTGGAAATAACCGCTTTTAACTTCTTGATTGCCTTTACCGGATCTTCCGTCTGCATATGCATGGAAATCGTAAGATTAGCATCAATATCCAGAAGATGCTTGATCAGCTCGTCCGTAAACTTCGGTGCGATAATATCCAGATAGGACACACAGCCATACATATTCCCTGACTTAAAGCGGTTCGGATAGCGGAAATCAAATCCCGGCGGTGCAATATAGTCCTTGACCGACTTACCGGATTCTGCCAAATCCTTAAATGAAAAACGGAAAGGTTCCATGGTATCCTGATTAAAATATTCATGCAGGATGCGCAGTCTTTCCTTTCCGTCCAGTCCCCTCGCAAGGGTTCCTATGTTGTTTAAGTTCCGTATGACATCTTTTTCAATGTTGTTAAGGCGGCTCTTGGCTTCCTTGTAGCCGTTGCTTTCTACACCAAAAATCAGATATTTTGATTTGATGATACCGTTGTTGCCCTTTGCCGCCTGCTTCTTTAACATTTCCGTATATTCCTCACGAATATCGTTAAAATCATCCTCCTGCCACGGAATGTCAAACTGTTCCGTAAGCATCTGCTCGTTGACCTGCCTGTTGAAAAGCATCAGTTCAAACTTCACAGACGGATCAAAATAATTGATGAGCTTGCTGTACTGTGCCAGTATGTCCGCCTGGTCATCCACTTCCAGAAGCTCATAGTTTATATCAAAAAATTCCACCATCTTTGTATAATAACGGTGGCTGACCTGACAGATACCGTCACGGAACATCTTTTCAAAAGTGATCGTCCTTTGTGCGGTAGTCGGCTTTTCTTTCTCAATGCTCTTTCCCGATAAAATATGCTTTAACTGTATAAGACGCTTCTTTTCTGAAAAGGTAAGACCGCCACTTTTACTGTTGTTCCTGCTATTGCCTTTATAACTGCTTTTTCTGCGGCTTTCCGGTTCTGCCTTTTGCTTTTTCTTCAAGATAACGAACCTCCCTTCGTAATTTTTCTTTTTCTTCCAACTGCTTGTATAAGTTCTCTGACCGGTATGGTCTTATGCCCGGTGTGAGTATCTTCTGCCGGAGCATAAAATACAAAATCTTCTCCGCCGGAAACCCGTTTTTCTCATACATCGCAAAAAAGAAGAACGGAAGCATTGCTCCCATCATAAGAAGTGATGCGGCTGATGTTCCGATCAGTCCCTTGGTTAAAAAATACAAGGGTATACCGGCTACTGCCGCACCGCTGAAACAAATGATCTGTCTCTTTGTCAAGTTCAGTGCCACTTTTGTCTTGATACCGGACAAATCCTTTGGCACCTGCACGGATATTGCCATATCGTTCCTCCCTTAGTGCGCATTCCAGATAGATTTCGATAATGAACCAGTCTTAAAGAGTGAAAAGCATAAAATAACGGTATATGCTGCCACCGACCAGAGTGCCGTATGCAGGTTGTCGGACACTGCCACACCAGCCACAAGCACCGCATAGATTGCAACGCATACCATCATAAAAAATCCCTGAAATGCAAGGGCACAAAGCCCCTTAAAATAATTCGTTCCTATCGTTCCCCATTCCCGGTTGGTTACGGTTGCACAGGGAACAGGTGCTACTGATACATAAAGGTATATTTCAATCATTCGCCCATAAAGAATGACGGTGATAAGGACTGACATGATTTTCATACATAAACTGACGATCATGGTCTCCATCCCCAGTCCTAACAGCTCGCCTATGCTCATCTCCGAGAACTGCTCATTGAACATCGTCTGCAACGTGCTTGAAACATCAATACTGGTTTCCCCGCTGATTGTTGCCGCTGCTGAATTGACTATGTGGCTTCCCACATCAAAGACAGCCATGACAATGTCAAAAGTCTTGCTTAACAGCATGACTGCAATACACGCTTTCATAAAAAAGCGGATAAAAATTGCCGTATTGAAGTCATGCAGATTATTCTTGTCAATAACCATGGAAATAAGCTCGTAGACGAGTACAAAACTGATGATCATGCCCGCTATGGGAATCATCACGTTATCGGACAGGGTTTTTATCATGTCAAAAATACCGGAGTTCCAAGTGCTGGGAGTTTTGCTGACCTCCCCTGCAATCGTGCCTACCTTGTCATTAACATCGGTAAACATGGTTTCAAAGTTGGTCAGAACCCACCCCTGCAACAGTTCCTTTATGAATTCAGTAATCTTATCAATGATCCCACCCATGAATTATGAAAACAGAGTGGTAAGCTGTGGAATTACCGTCTGTGCCACAATGATGATGCCACCGCCACTCATAAGCTGCTTGATGCCCTGTGATTTTGCACCGGGATTATCGTTTCCATATCCTTCGAGAAGATTGATAACTCCCCACACGCCGACACCTGCTCCGATTGCGGTTACTACTGTTTTAAGTCCTGTTACTGATGTTGTAAAAAAGCCCATTTGTTTGTCTCCTTTTTCTTGAAAAATGAAATAAAAAAGGGAGCTGTTCTGATTTGTGATTTTTCAGAAAACTCCCATAACAATAGTTCCAATATTTAGTTGTAAAGTCACTTCTGGACATTGTGACCAGAAGTTAAGCCGTGATCTCTCCGACATCGCATACCTCGTCCACCACATCATTCTGCTTGAACCGCAGCTTGTTAAGGTTTTTAACGTATTTTTCAATGTCAAATTCATTCTTTTTGTCATAATCGGATAACATCGGGTATTGCTTATGCTTCGTTATATCAAACTTATCTGAGAAAAATGGTCTCACACCTCTAAGCTGCATGATACATTTGCTGCCATCCATGACTGCAATCTCGTCCTGACTCATTAACTCCTTTCCAGTCTTTTGATAATTCAGACCGTAGGACTGGCTCGTACCTCTTGTATCCGAGATATTGTAAAGGTCAATCGTTTCTTTTCCAAGGATTTCTGCCAGATCTTTCAGAGTATCTTTCTCTTTTCCTCCCAGAAACAGGGTAGTGTCGCAGTTTCCTTCAATCGTGGAAGCGTTGTCCCGGTACAGAGCCTTTAGCTGTGACTTTGACTGCAAAATAATAGAAGCTGATATTTCCCGGCTACGAATGGTAGCAATCAGCTTCTCAAACTGCGGAATCTGCCCAATGTTCGCAAACTCGTCCAGTAAACACCGGACGTGAATCGGCAGTCTCCCATTATATACATCATCTGCCTTGTCACAAAGCAGATTGAATAACTGCGAATACATGATACTTACAATGAAATTGAATGTTGCATCGGTATCCGAGATAATGACAAACAATGCTGTCTTTTTCTCTCCCAACGTATCAAGCTCCAGTTCATCATAAGAAGTCAGGTCACGCAGCTCCTTAATATCAAATGGTGCCAACCTCGCACCACAGCTAATCAGAATTGATTTTGCTGTCTTTCCAGAGACGAAAAGTCAAGGACTTTTTCATCAAATTCAAAAAGAAGTCACATTTTGCGGACTTC
>ENA-OYZD01000969-OYZD01000969.1-human-gut-metagenome-genome-assembly--contig:-NODE-969-length-12465-cov-4.833199_pt1 | contig 12465 bp, 8 predicted proteins | sample MGYA00244073_ERZ653470 | MGnify/ENA primary metagenome ERZ653470 (study PRJEB26926, sample SAMN06164895) | human gut metagenome | biome: ENVO:00009003; feature: ENVO:2100002; material: ENVO:00002003... | reverse complement strand
TCGGCAGCGTCAGATGTGTATAAGAGACAGAGCAATACCCGTTCGGGCGACTATTCGGACTTTCGCGCGACGCCCCGTCCGGGCCATGCCGATTTCGTGGCGGAACGGAAATACCGTGCCTTCAACGATCTGCGGGGCGGCGGCCATTTTTCGGGGCGGCTGACGCTGACGCTGGTGGCGGCCGGAGTCGTGGCCAAGAAGATGATCGGCCCGATCGAAATCCGGGCCCGGATCACCGAGCTGGGCGGTATTCCCCGCGAGCGGCTGAATTGCGAGCCGGGGAGGGAGTTGGGCGCCGAGGGTGCCCCGACGCTCTGGGACGAGCTGATCGACCGCACGCTCCGGGAGTTGGATTCCGTAGGCGGGGTCATCGAGTGTACCTGCGACAAGGTGCCCGTCGGATTGGGCGAGCCGTTCTTCGATTCGCTCGAATCGCAATTGGCTCACCTGGCATTTTCGATTCCGGCGGTGCGGGGCATCGAGTTCGGCGACGGATTCGCCGCAGCCCGTATGAAAGGTTCGGAGCATAACGACTGTTTTGTGAACGGAGAGGGAAAAACCGCTACCAACGGGGCGGGCGGAATCAACGGTGGTATCTCGAACGGCAATCCCGTGGTGTTCCGCGTCGCTGTCAAACCTACTTCCAGCATCGCGAAGAAACAATATACGTTCAATTTTGCGACGGGACGGATGGAAGAGTTCGTCGTCAAAGGGCGGCACGACGCCTGCATCGCCTTGCGCTGTCCGGTCGTGGTGGAGGCGATCGCTGCGATCGCGCTGGCTAACAACTGATCGTTTTTTGCCGAAAATCAATTGATTTTTAGTAAGTCGGATATTTGCAGCGCTGAATATTATTCGTATTATAATATTTGTCCCGCAGAGGTTTCGTTGCTCGATTCGATGCTGAAACGAAAGGAATACAGCAATACCGGGAAATATGTATTTCCCGGTATTGCTTATGATTGTTCCCTGAATTGGTATCGACGGTTTTTGAAGTCGGCCGGAAATGGGCGGGTACACAAAAAAAGGGTAAGCTACTTATATCGCACCGCTACGACCACATACCCTTGCTTGATTCCTCACCTGGGGGAGTCTGTGGGAGCTGGTCGTATAAGACTTACCCCAGCACAAAAGTACGAATTTTTTGTATCTTTGCAAAGAAAAAAGGAACTATCTGCGATTTTGTCGCTGTTTTTCGAGAGCCGGATGCCGAAAAGGCTGCCTGGATGTGTCTCGGAGGGCGGTGCGGGGAGAGTTAATGAATGAAGAGAATGACGGCGAAAAAAAGATTGCTTGTCGTGTTTATTGCTGCGGTTGCAGTCGGGGCAACGGTGGCTTTGGTTTTCATCTTTCAGTTTTTCGGAGATGCCGTCCGGGAGCGGAGCGACCTTTATATAAGCGCCCGCACGGACTACCCGGGGCTGCTCGACTCTCTGCGTCCCCGTACGGACCATCACTGGGCTTTTGACCGGTATGCCGGCCGTCTGGAGCTGGAGCGCTCCTTCAAACCGGGGCACTACGTACTGGAACCGGGAATGAACGTCGTCGAAATCGCCCGGATGCTCAAACTGGGGATGCAGACGCCCGTGCGCGTTACGCTCAACTATGCCCGTACCCGTGCGTTCCTCGCTTCGCGGCTGGCCCGCCAGCTCGATGCCGATTCTGCGGAGCTGATGCGGGCACTGACCGACCCGCAGCTTGCCCGGGAGGTCGGGACCGACAGCCTGCAGCTCTTTTCGCTCTTCATCCCCAATACATATGAATTTTATTGGACGGTTTCGCCCGAGGATTTCGTGCGCCGCATGCGCAAGGAGTACGACCGTTTCTGGACTCCGGAGCGGGATGCTGCCCGCCGACGCAGCGGTTTGAGCCGGGACGAGGTGATGACGCTGGCTTCGATCGTCACGGAAGAGACCAACAAGGCCGACGAAATGCCCCGCGTGGCGGGAGTTTATATCAACCGCTTACGGAAAGGGATGCCTTTGCAGGCAGATCCGACGGTCAAATATGCGTTGCAGGATTTTTCGCTTCGCCGGATTCTGCACAAGCACTTGAGAACCCCTTCGCCGTATAACACCTATCTGAACAAGGGGTTGCCGCCGTCGTCGATCGCGATGCCTTCGGTCGCTGCGATCGACGGGGTGCTGAACTTCGAGAATCACGACTATCTCTTCTTCTGTGCCCGCCCGACTTTCGACGGTTATCACAGTTTCGCCCGCACGTACGGCGAACATCTGGCTAATGCCCGGGCTTATAGTGCGGAGTTGAATCGTCGGAATATTAAATAATTTCCGTATATTTGCCCTCCCTATGTTGGTTAAAATCTATACCGAGAATCCTTCCGAGAAGGAGATCGACCGGGTGGTGAACCTGCTCGAAAGGGACGGCGTGGTGATCTATCCGACCGACAGCGTCTATGCCTTCGGCTGCTCGATCCGTTCGGCGAAGGCCGTCGAGCGGCTGCGCCGGATCAAGGGGAAGGATCTCACGACGTTTTCCGTCGTGTTCGATTCGCTCGGGCAGATTGCCGATTATTGCCGGGTGGATAACGCTCAGTTCCGGTTGCTGAAACAAAATCTGCCGGGGCCCTTCACCTTCCTGCTGGATGCATCGTCGCGTATGCCGCACAAGGCGCTCGAACGGCGTCGCACCATCGGGATCCGCATTCCGGACAATTCGATTCCTCGGGCCATCGTCGAGCGGTTGGGAGCTCCGCTGCTGACCTCTTCCGTGCTGGATGACGAGGAAACCGAATATATGACCGATCCGGAGTTGATCCACGAGCGGTACGGCCGGGACGTAGAACTGGTGATCGACGGAGGTGTCGGCGATGCGGTGCCGACGACCGTCGTAGATCTGACGGGCGGCGAGCCGGAGATTTTGCGGGAAGGCAAAGGCGTGTTGCGGGAATAAACGTATGCTAAAAATAGAAGAAGAATGACAAAGTTCAAATTCTGGAACGAGGTCTGCAAGTACGGAGCGATCATCGGACTGGTCATGTCCGTAGCTTTCGTTATCGAGCAGTCCCTGATGTTGTCGGGGTGGTTTTCAACGATGGGGCTGGTATGGGTCTTGGCCGCAGTCGTATATATCGTGTTGCTTTATCGTTTCGCCAAGCGTCGCCGCGAGCAGTACGGTCAGGAGCAGGGATTTCCTTTCGGCCACGGCTTGGGTTTTATTCTGGCTCTGATCCTGGCGTCGGCCATGATCAAGGGGGTGGTAGAATACCTTTACCGCAGTGTTTTCATCGGATATTCGGAGTATATCGACCGATACACTTCCGCATTGATCCGGTTCGCTGAGGAGGGAAAGCTCCCTGCGTCGATGGAGGGCGTATTCGCCGAAATGCTGAAAACCATACAGGAGGCGTCGGAGCCTTCCATTCAGGCTACCGTAGGAGCTTCGATCTGGGGCAACCTGATCGTCGGCCTCGTCCTGGGGCTTATTTTGGCCGGCATCCTGGCGCGTGCACCCCGGCCTTTCGGTCCTCAATCCGAAGAGTAAGAGAACGATGGATGCTACGCTCGACATATCGGTCGTCGTTCCTCTCTATAACGAGGAGGAGTCCTTGCCGGAGCTGGTCGAATGGATCGATCGCGTGGCTCGCGGCGAGGGTTTGTCTTACGAGGTAATCCTGGTGGACGACGGTTCCGGCGATGGTTCGTGGCGCGTGATCGAAAATCTGCACGAGCGGTTTGCGGCGGTGCGGGGGATCAAGTTCGCTCGCAACTACGGTAAATCCGCCGCCTTGTATTGCGGTTTCGCCGAAGCGCGCGGCGAGGTGGTTTTCACGATGGACGCCGACTTGCAGGACTCGCCGGACGAGATTCCGGCTCTGCGGCGTATGGTCCTCGACGAAGGGTACGACCTGGTGTCGGGCTGGAAAAAGAAGCGCCACGACCCGGCCGGAAAGCGGTGGCCGAGCAAGTTTTTCAACTGGACGGCCCGCACCGTTTCGGGAATCCGGCTGCATGATTTCAATTGCGGACTGAAGGCCTACCGCCGCCGGGTGGTCAAGGCGATCGAAGTCTATGGCGAGATGCACCGTTATATCCCGATTCTGGCCAAACAGGCCGGATTCAAGCGGATCGGCGAGAAGGTCGTCGAGCATCGCGCCCGCAAGTACGGTCATTCGAAATTCGGTATGGAGCGGATGGTGAAAGGGTATCTGGACCTCATTACGGTTTCGTTTCTCTCGCGTTTCGGTCGTTCGCCGATGTACTTTTTCGGCAGCCTGGGAACGTTGATGTTCCTTTTCGGCGGCTGTACGACGGCGTGGGTGATCGGTGTCAAGTTGTATAAACAGTGCCATGACCTGCCTGTGCGGGCCGTAACGGACCAGCCGCTTTTCTATCTTTCACTGCTGGCTGTCGTGCTCGGCGTGCAGTTATTCCTGGCGGGATTCCTGGGCGAGTTGATCGACCGGAATGCCGCGGACCGTAATAAATACCTGATCGAAAAAACATTGGATAATCAATAAACCTTGCAGAGCCTGCGATTTTCGGCAGGATTCGAAGAGGTTCGCATAAACAAAATAGAAGTTATATGATTCAACGTATTCAGACTCTGTATCTGTTGCTGGTCGTCGTACTGACGGGATTGGCCTTGTGGCTGCCGCTGGTCGATTTCACCGTTGGGGCGGACACTTGTACGCTGACCGCTTTCGGCCTGAAGGATGCCGCCGGCATCACGTTGCTGCCGACGGTGTATCTGGGGGTTGTTCTGGTTGCCGCCTGTCTGGTGCCGTTGGTGACGATTTTCCTTTTCAAGCGCCGTCTGGTGCAGATCCGGTTATGTGCCGTCGAGTTGGTGCTCCTCATCGGTGCCGGGGCGATGATGGGAATCTATTTCTACCTTTGCAACCGTTACTTCGCGGACAGTGAATTTTACTCCCATACCCTTAAAATTTCGCTCGTTTTCCCGTTGGTCTGCCTGGTTTTCGACTTGCTGGCTTTGCGGGCGATCTTCCGGGACGAAAAGCTGGTGCGGTCGCTCGACCGGATTCGCTGACCGGACGTATTTCTCGGAAAAAAGGCGTGCGGTCAAAACTGCACGCCTTTTGTGTTTATTTTGCCGGGAAAGAATACGGTTTGGTGGGGTTTTTGATACGAAATAAAAATCCGGTGTGTCGTTATATTTGATTTAACGGGATTGTAATACGAAAATAGTGTTCGAATTATTGTCGAAACAGGAAAAAATAGTATTTTTACAAAAAGTTTAAGAATAAGTGGCCTGAGTAAATATGCAAGACGATGAAGTTATTTTTAACCTATTTTTATATCACTCTAAAATTTAATTGTTTATGAAAAAGAGTAGCATTTGGAAATTGCTCTTCAGTGCATTGACCGTGTTCGCCGTGGCGGTGTTCGCGGGATGTACCGACGACAATGACGACATGGGCGCTCCCTATCTGAACGTCACGCCGGAGAACCTGACGTTCGATGCGGAGGGACAGCCCGCAGATGAGTACAACGGTACTTTTATCGTTGAAACGAACCGTCCCTGGCGTGCTATCGTCGAGGACGAACAGACTTGGGTGCGCCTTTCGGCTACCGAAGGCGAGGGCGACGCTGCCGTGACCGTTACGGTACCCGCTTCGAACATCGGTCAATCGGCCAAGGTGACTTTCGAGGTTTACAACTCCTACGGCGCATTGATTCAGAAGGATGTCAATGTGCTTCAGGGCGAAGTGGTGCCGCCGACGCTCATCTTCAACGAAACCGCAGGTAGCGAGTCTGTTGCGAACCCGTATCCGTTGGTTGCCGACTATACGGGTTGGAACACCACCGGCGAGGGGGCTTCGAAGGTTTCCTACGAGGGCGTGAATACTTCGATCCGCGCTTCCGGTAAGAGCAGCGCGGGTGCTTATGACGGTGCTTCGGGTCCGAACGTGATCTTCTTCGGCTCGGCTCCGGCAACCTTTACGGTTAAAGACATAACGCTCGCCTCCGACCAGACCAATCTGAAGCTGACTTTCGGCGGACAGTATTACGACGGTGATAACAATGACAATAATTTCAACAAGGACAACTTCGTGGTTTATCTCAGTGCGAACGGAACGGACTATACTCCGCTGTCTTACGAGGTAAACGACGGTGATCAGGTCGATCCTTACTGGGTATTTGCAACCAAGAACTTTACGCTCAAGAATGCGACTTCGACGCTTTACATCAAGTTCGAGGCGAAAGCATCTTCGAAGTTCCGTCTGGACGATATCACGCTGATGACCGGTAACGGCGGCGAGGAGATCGATCTGGCGGGCGGCGGTGTCGTGCCTCCCGATCCGAGCGGCGATGCGATTTACGAGAACAATTTCGACAAGACGCCTGCCGAGAAGGTCGATAATAAATGGCCGTTCCTCGATCAGACCGATGCATGGCAGAATGCTTCCGGTACGGGTAATTCGACGGTGACCTATACCTCTGCGAACGTATCGGTGCGTACTTCCGGTAAGCTTAGCGGCGGTTACGACGGTGCTTCGGGCTCGAACAAGATTTTCTTCGGTTCGGCACCTGCGACTTTCGACATCAACACTATTACGATGCCTGCGGGCAAGACCAACTACCGGATCATCTTCGGCGGTGCTTATTCGCAGAGTAACGGCGGTACTTACGACAACATTTTCAAACCCGAATCGTTCCACGTTGCCGTAGGTAACGGAACCGACTGGTCGGGCAATCTGACTTACGAGAAGATCGGCGGCAGCGATACGACCGATCCTTACTGGGTACAGTTCGCCGTAGATTTCACGCTCAAGGAGGCTGTCGGCCAGCTTTCGATCCGTTTCACGGCCGATGTGGCGTCGGTATTCGCAATCGATGACGTACAGCTCGTCGAGGGCAACGGCGGTCAGGAGGTCGATCTCGAAGGCGGTGTGGTTCCGCCCGATCCGGGTGAGGCTACGGCCATTACCATTCCCGAGCTGATCGCACAGATGACTGATACGGAAGCTCCGGTGGATGCCAATGCAGATCGCTATCTGGACGCTGTGGTGATGAACGACGTGGCCGGTGCCAATTATACCTTCAACAACCTGATCCTCGCTACCGAGAATGCGACGGAGGCCGGTAACGGCATCACGCTCTACGGCAGTCAGGTAGAACCTTCGACGCTCGGTCTGAACAAGGGTGACAAGGTGCGCGTAACCCTTTATAAAGGACTTGCCAAGGTGGTAAATTACAGTGGTATGTACGAAGTGACGGGCGCTAAGGAAGCGACTTGGTGCAAGGTCGAGAAGACCGGTACGGTGACTTCGATTCCCACGGCGACGATCGTTGCTGCGGATCTGGCGAAATATCAGGGTATGGCCGTGACGATCGCCAATGCGTCGGTTGCCCAGGCAGGTGTTTGGGCGAGCGCCAGCGCACTCTCTTCGCATACTTTCACTGCCGATGGAGCCAATTTCACCGTATTCTGCAAGCAGAGCGATGAAAAGAACCCGAGCGTGTTCCTCGATGTTCCTTACAAGGCCGCTACGGGTAATATCTCCGGTCTGGCTGCCGTATATAAGAATAATTCCCAGCTCGTTCCGCGCAATCTGGACGACGTGGCCGCTTTCAGCGACAGCTCGACCCCGATGATTACGGGGGTAACTCCGGCCAGCCTCTCCTTCGAGGCAGCGGGAGGCGAGAAGACGCTCACGGTTTCTGTTATCAACCAGGGTGACAACCAACTTAGCGTAAGCGGACTGACCCCCCCCCTGAGCGCTACGGTCGATGGCCTGACCGTGACGGTCAAAGCCGATCCGAATACCGGTACGCAGCCCGTTAATCAGACGCTGACCATCACGTTGGCTAACGGTAACAGCAAGGATGTGCCTGTTACATTGCTCGGTGCCGGCGGCGGAGGAACCGGTGAGGTCGTTGCGTTCTCGATCACGGATATTAAGGCGGATAATGCGGATCTCCCGACCAATGGTTACGGTTCGCAGGTTGTCGCTACGCCCAGTACTTGGGTTAGTTGGACCGTTGGCGGTATCGAGTTCACGGGTGTGAAAATCTGTGAATCGCCCGCTTCCAACGGCTCGATCATTCAGATGCAGGGTAATGACTCCGATGCGGCTAAACAGGCGAAGCTGCAAAACGTGACGCCGATCGACGGGATGTCGAAGATCAAGATCGTTTTCCGGTCGTATCCGAATAAGAGTGGCAGCTACTACAACCCGGGATATACGATGACCGTTGCCGGGGCTGCTCAAACTCCTGTGGAAACATACACGGATAAGAGCGGTTACAGAGAGTATGTACATGAGTACGATCTGGCCGGTTTGGGTGCTGATTCCTTTGTGCTCGACAATAATAAGGTCGGAGCCTTGTATATCGAATCGTTCGAGATTACCAAATAGTTTTTAATATGCTGGATACCGACTCTTGGAGGGATCATCCCCTCCAAGAGTTTGGTTTCTCGGATAGTTTTTTATAGTTTACCGATGATGTCGATGTTCAGATATTGTGAGAAGGGATGGAAATGGCTGTTCCTGACGATGATTGCGCTCTCTGTCGTAGCTTGCGGCGACGATACGGACGATTTTTGGGGTTCTGCCGTATGGCGGACCTCTTCGACGGTCGGAGCTGCGGAGGGTTCGGCCGCCATACAGATTGAGGGACCTGTCGGCGCCGGATGGCGTGCCGAAATCAAGGACGGAGGTGCTTGGTGCTCGTTCAGGCTCAACGATCCGACGGTCCTCGTGAAGGAGGGCACCGTACAGAGTTCGAACATCAGCAATATCCTGGACGTTTATTATACGCGGAATACCGGGAGCGGGGAACGTTCGGCGACCATCGAATTCGAATTTTTCGGCGGTGAGCCGCAGGTGCTCGTGCTGACGCAGTTTTCGGCCTCTTCGACCAACGATCCCTACGATGAAGGTCATGCGAAGGCCTGGGCCGAATTGCCGGAAAAGCGAGTCGATGAGAATTTCGTTTACGTCAGCCACTTCGCTTCGCTCAATAACCGCACCGTGCGCAACTATTCGTTCTGCTACGACAAAACGCTCCATGTGGCGCATTGGGTGGCTTATCCGCTGCATTCGGTATATAGGGGGTCGATAGACCGTACCGACGATTTTCAGTACGATCCGAAGGTCTATTATTCCTGGCAGCCCAACCTCGCGGCCGGTTCCTATCGGGGCAGTTACGACCGGGGACATCAGCTCCCTTCGGCGGACCGTACGGCTACGCGGGAGTTGAATCTCCAGACGTTCTATGCGACCAATATGACGCCGCAGCTCAACCGGCTCAACCAGGATATGTGGGCCAATCTCGAAGCCAAGGTGCGTGCGCAGATATGCAGCGACACGCTTTACGTGGTGACCGGTTGCTATTATGCCAATACCAATACGACGACGACCGACCGTGACGGGAAAGTTTGTCCGGTCCCGACGAATTATTTCAAGGTATTGCTTCGCACGCGCACCGGTACGACCGGTAAACGTATCGCGGATTGTTCGGCCGATGAATTGAAGGCGATCGGATTTTGGGTGGATCAGAAGAGCTACGGCGATATTCAGCCGCCTGCGTCCATTTGCATGAGCGTGGCGGAGATTGAAAAAAAGACCGGCTTTACGTTCTTTCCCAATATTCCCGAGTCGGCTGCGGAATCCGTAAAGGCACAAAACTCTCCGAGCCAATGGGGAATCCAAAACTAATTTGACTTATGAAAAAACGACTGATTTTTACAGGACTACTGGCCTTACTGTTCGCAGCCTGCTGTTTCGCGCAGAAACCGTACAAGGTGGTCTTTTACAACTTGGAGAACTTTTTCGATACGATCAACGATCCTGAGGTCAATGACGACGAATTCACACCGGAAGGACCTAAAAAATGGAATTCTGTCAAGTATGCGAAGAAGTTGGGCAATACCGAAAAGGTGCTTTTCGATATTGCCGGTATCGATAAGGATTATCCGATCGTGATCGGCGTATCGGAGGTGGAGAACCGCTCGGTGCTCGAAGATATCATCGCTACGCCGAAGATGGCTCCGGGCAATTACCGGATTTCGCACTACGACTCTCCCGAAGCTCGCGGTGTAGACGTCGCTTTTATGTACCGTCCCGATGTCTTCAAGCTGGAGGGCAGCGCACCGATCCGCACGCAGATTCCTTCGCTTCCGAATTTCAAAACCCGCGATATTTCGACCATGTGGGGTACGATCGACGGCGAACCGTTCTTCTTCATGGTGGCTCACTGGCCTTCGCGTCTGGGCGGCAAGGACGCTTCGGAGTTCAAGCGTATCGCCGTCGGCGAGCAGATGCGTCGAATCGCCGACTCTGTCCTGAAGGTCAATCCTGCGACCAAGATCGTGGCGATGGGCGACTTCAACGACGATCCGACCGATCCGAGCATGTTGGAGGGGCTGAATGCCAAACCCAAGGTCAAGGATCTTCAGCCGGGCGATTTCTTCAGTCCGTTCCACGCCGTGCTGCGTGCCGGTATGGGTACGCTGGCTTACGGCGACGCCTGGAATCTCTTCGACAATATCGTAGTGTCGGAAAACCTGGTCAATGCGAAGCCCGGCGAGTTGCGTCTGGTACGGGCTCCGGGATCGAAGTACTACGGGAATGTCTTCAAGCGTAACTATATGATCCAGCGGGAGGGGCAGTTCAAAGGCTATCCTTTGCGCACGTACGTCGGAAACAATTTCCAGGGCGGTTACAGCGACCACTTCCCCGTTTATATCTACATCGGTAAATAAATACCTTAACTTGAAAGGATATGAAAATAAAAAGTTTACTAATTTTTGTATTTACCCTGATGTCGCTGACCGCGTTCGCTCAGAGCGGCGGTATCAAGGGTAAGGTCGTTTCCCGCGAGGGACGTGTCGCGGTGGACGGGGTGAAGGTTTCGGTCACTCCCGGTGAAATGACTGCCACGACCGACGGCCGAGGTGGTTTCGTGATCGAGAATGTCGAGCCCGGCGAATATACGTTGCAGTTCGAGGCTCCCGAATTCGAGCCTTTGACGCTCGTGGTGCGCGTGGACAAGATGGTGCGCGACATCAATACGGTGATTCTGGTCCCCGAAGTGCTTTCGACCGTAATGGACGATTCGATCTTCGCAGAGTTCGACACCGAGAGCGGCAACGATGCGCAGTCGCTGCCTTCGTCCCTTTCGGCCTCGAAGGACGTTTTTAACAACATCGCTTCCTACCGGTTCAGCGAGATGCGTTTCAACGTGCGTGGTTACGATTCGCAGTATTCGGACGTTTACCTGAACGGTATTCGCTTCAACGACGCTATGACGGGCTATACGCCCTGGTCGTTGTGGAGCGGTCTGAACGACGCTACGCGCAACCAGGAGATCACCAACGGTTCGGTCATGTCGGATTACGGCGTGGGTAGCATCGGCGGTACGACCAACATCAACGCCCGTGCTTCGCAGGTGCGCCAGGGACTTCGCGTGAGTCTGGTGAACGCCAATTCGATGTATCGCTTCCGTGCCATGGTGACCTATGGTTCGGGTCTGCTGGACAACGGCTGGTCCTATGCGTTGTCGGTATCTACCCGTCAGGGCGGCAACTCCTACGTGGACGGCGTCTATTACAACTCCTACGGATATTTCGCTTCGGCCGAGAAGATTTTCAATTCGCGTCACCGGTTGGGCTTCACGATTATGGGTGCTCCCACCGAGCGCGGTGCGCAGCAGGCTTCCACGCAGGAGGCTTACGATCTGGTCGGCAACAACTATTACAACCCCAACTGGGGCTACCAGGACGGCAAGATGCGTAATGCGCGCGTGCGTAACAGCCACGAGCCGATCGCTATGATCAACTATACGTTCGATCCCAATGAGCATACCCAGTTCAACCTGGCCACTTCGTTCCGTTTCGGTAAGAACGGTTATTCGGCGCTGACGTGGTACGACGGTGCAGACCCCCGTCCCGATTATTACCGCTATATGCCGAGCTACAAGTTGCTGAACGCTACCGACCTGGAGGCCGCTTCGATGGCTGCCGCCAGTCTGGCGGATCAGTGGATGCGCAACGTGGGTAATATCCGCCACTTCGACTGGGACGAAATGTACCAGACCAACATGAATTTCCGCAATGCCGAGGATGAAGCGATATACGGTCCCGGCGCCCGTTCGAACTATATCATCGAGGAGCGCCATACCGACCAGTTGGACTGGAACCTCGCCGCGCAGATCAGCCGAATCTATAAGGATAACTCCCGTCTGACGGCCGGAGCCAACGTCCGCATCAACCGCACGTGGTACTACGACGAGGTGAAGGACCTGCTCGGCGGCGACTACTATGTGGATGTCGATAAATTCGCACAGCGTGACTTCGGCGATCCGATCATGGCGCAGAACGATATGGATTATTATAACCAGTACGGTCATGCAAGAGCCGTGCGGGAGGGCGACAAGTTCAGCTACAACTACAAGGCGCATCTGCGCTCCGGCGGTGTGTGGGCCACTTATGCCTGTCTCTTATACACATCTGACGCTGCCGACGATCTTACGCGTG
>ENA-OYZD01000968-OYZD01000968.1-human-gut-metagenome-genome-assembly--contig:-NODE-968-length-12465-cov-5.701128_pt1 | contig 12465 bp, 7 predicted proteins | sample MGYA00244073_ERZ653470 | MGnify/ENA primary metagenome ERZ653470 (study PRJEB26926, sample SAMN06164895) | human gut metagenome | biome: ENVO:00009003; feature: ENVO:2100002; material: ENVO:00002003... | reverse complement strand
TATCATATTTTTATTTTGATTGGAGAATCATAAATGTTATCAACATTTTATACTGAATTAAAAAGAAAAGCTCTTGAAAAATATTTCGGAAGAATGAACGAACGCCAGAAGGAAGCTGTATTTTCCGTTAAAGGGCCCGTTCTGGTTCTTGCCGGGGCAGGCAGCGGAAAGACTACGGTTATAGTAAACCGTATTGCGAATATGATTAATTTCGGTAACGCTTATTTCGATAGTTCATATCAGGGAAATGAAGACGATTGTCTTTTACTTGAAAATTATTTAAAAGGAGAAGAAGTTAGTTTATCTTCTCTCAGAGACGCTGTTGCACATGAACCGATAAAGCCTTGGAACATTCTGGCAATTACATTTACAAATAAGGCGGCCGGAGAATTAAAGGAGAGGCTTTATACAATGCTGGGCGAAGAAGCTTCAGATATCAGGGCTGCGACCTTTCATTCGGCGTGCGTAAGAATCCTGAGACGGGATATTGAAAGGCTGGGTTACCAGAGCAGTTTTACAATTTATGATTCCGACGACAGCCAGAGGGTAATAAAAGCTTGTATGACAGATCTTGGCATATCGGAAAAGCAATTATCGCCAAAGGCTGTTTTATCGGAAATCGGATCTGCTAAGGACAGTCTTTTGAATCCTGACGATTATGAAGAAAGAGTTGGTAAGGATTACAGAAAAACTGTGATTTCAAGGGTTTACAGGGAATATCAGAAAAGATTATTCGCCTCAAACGCAGTGGACTTTGATGATATTATAAATCTTACGGTAAGAATACTCACCGATTATCCCGACGCTCTTGAATATTACCAGAACAGATATAAATATATAATGGTAGACGAATATCAGGATACTAATCACGCTCAGTTCAGGCTGGTAAGTCTTTTGTCGGCAAAGCACAATAATCTGTGCGTGGTGGGAGACGATGATCAGAGTATTTATAAATTCAGAGGGGCTACAATTGAAAATATATTGAATTTTGAAAAGCAATATAATGCTTGCAAGGTAATAAGGCTTGAACAGAATTACCGTTCAACGCAGAATATACTGGACGCGGCAAACTCTGTAATAAAGAATAATTCAGAAAGAAAATCAAAAAAATTATGGACCGACAGCGGTGAAGGCGAAAGGATAGTTTGGTACAGGGCAAGGGACGAGCGTGACGAGGCGTCATTTATATCCTCCGCTATACTTGAAAGTATAAAAAACGGCGATAAGTTCGGGGACAGCGCGGTTTTATATAGAATGAACGCCCAGTCCAATACTATAGAGCAGGCGTTTGTAAAAAGCGGTATTCCGTATCGTGTATTCGGAGGTATGAGATTTTATGACCGTAAGGAAATTAAGGATTTGACGTCTTATCTTGCAGTCATAAATAATGAAAATGATATACTTAGATTCAGAAGAATAGTCAACGAGCCTAAGAGAGGTATAGGCGACAGTACGTTAAGCCTTATTAACGATATTACATCCGACCTTGGTCTTTCTCCGATAGAAGTAATGAAAAATGCCGGCGATTATCCTTTACTTTCAAAAAAAGCGGGAGTTCTTAAAGCCGCTGCGGAAATGTTTTCTGAATTGCAGTCCGCGTCAGAAGAAATGCCCTTAGATGAATTTTTTGATTTTCTTCTGGAGCGAACCGGTTATCTCGAATATATGAAAAGTCTCGGAGACGACGGATTAACGAAGTTAGAGAATATCAGCGAATTAAAATCTACAATTGTTTCATATATTAGTGAAAGCGACGAACCGTCCTTAAATGAATTCCTTGAGGAAATATCGCTGTATACCGACCTTGATAAAATGGACGCCGATACCGACGCTGTAGTTATGATGACGGTTCATTCAGCAAAAGGACTTGAATTTAATAATGTATTTGCAATAGGTATGGAGGACGGTATTTTCCCAAGCGGCAGATGTCTTAACAGTGATTCGGAAATTGAAGAAGAACGCAGACTGGCTTATGTCGCTATTACAAGAGCCAGAAAAAGACTATATTTAAGCAGCGCTGCACAAAGAATGCTTTTTGGAACCACGCAGCGGAATACAACCTCCAGATTTATCAGAGAAATAGATAAGACTCTTATAGACAAGCATGATAACACAATTATTGCCAAAACAGATAAGCCGCCTGTTACAAACGCAAGCTCGTCTATATCGTTGCAGCAGCAAATCGCTAAGATCAAAACGGCGAAACCGTCTGATTCACCTGCAAATACCGTTTATTCAGTCGGGGAAAAGGTAATGCATAATATATTCGGAGAGGGAACTATTCTAAGCGTTAAGAAAATGGCAAACGACGCAATGCTGGAAATTGCCTTCGATAAGGTAGGAACGAAAAAAATTATGGCTAATTTTGCGAAAATAAAGAAGTGCTGATAAATTTAATAGGATAAACATGTGATTAAAAAGCACAACAGATAGGTTAATACTATATAAATATGATGAATTTTAATTGACATATAAAGAGTATTATGTTAAAATGATAGTACTATTATGAAAAACGGAAGGAGTTTGAAAATATGAAATTTTCAGACGGATTTTGGCTTAATCAAAGGGGTTTTAACGTGAATTATGCCGTTATGGCCTATGAAATAACGACAACTCCTAATTCAATAACAGTTTTTGCAACCTCTTCGGCGATTTATAACAGAGCTATGACTCTTGGCGGAGTTACCTTTGAGATCACTTATAAATCAACTGCTCCGGACGTTATTAAGGTGTCTGTTGTTCATCATAAGGGAACTTTGAAAAATGCTCCTAAATTTGAGCTTAATGAAGATCAGGGCTATATTCCGGAGATAAAGACCGGAGAAGATTTTGCTGAGATGACTTCCGGCAGCACTAAGGTGAGAATAAAGAAAGGCTTTGACTGGGACGTTGAATTCAGCTATAAGGGAAAACGTCTTACCGGCGGAGCATGGAGAGCTACGTCTTATATTGAAGAAAATCAGTTCAGAGCCGATAACCGTATCAACAGCATGCGGGACGACAGCTTTTGGAGCTATCCGGCAGACGAGCATAACACATATATAAGAGAGCAGCTTACTCTCGGTATAGGAGAATGTATTTACGGATTTGGTGAAAAATTTACTACCTTTGTTAAAAACGGTCAGAACGTTGAAATGTGGAATTCCGACGGAGGCACTTGCTCTGACCAGAGCTATAAATGCGTTCCTTTTTACATTTCATCTAACGGATACGGAGTTTTTGTCAACAGTTCCGATAAGGTTTCCTATGAAATTGCGTCTGATACCGTGTCTAAGGTTTCAATAACCGTTCCGGGCGAGGAAATTGAATATTTTGTTATCGGCGGAGAAAATCTGCACGAGGTATTGTCAAATTATACGACGCTTACGGGAAAACCTGCCTTGCCTCCGGCCAAAACGTTCGGTCTGTGGCTGTCTACGTCGTTCACTACAACCTATGACGAAGAAACGATAACGTCGTTTATAGACGGAATGGCCGAGAGGGATATTCCTCTTCAGATGTTTCACTTTGACTGCTTTTGGATGAAGGGATACGAGTGGTGTAATTTCGATTGGGATAAAACTCAGTTCCCGGATCCTCCGGCTATGCTCAAAAGGCTTAAGGAAAGAGGGCTGGGCATATGCGTATGGATCAATCCGTATATAGCGCAGCGTTCAAGTCTGTTTGACGAGGGAGTTAAAAACGGCTACTTTATTAAAAATACAGACGGAAGCGTTTTTCAGTGTGATATGTGGCAGCCGGGCATGGCTATTGTCGATTTTACAAATCCTGAGGCATGCGAATGGTATGCGTCAAAAATACGCGCTTTATGCGATATGGGAGTAACTGCGATAAAAACTGACTTTGGCGAAAGAATACCTACAAAGGTGAAGTATTTCAGCGGTGAAGATCCTGTTAAAATGCATAATTATTACACATATTTATACAATAAGCTTGTTTTTAATGTTCTTAAGGATTATTACGGAGAGAATCAGGCTTGTCTGTTTGCCAGAAGCGCAACGGCCGGCGGACAGCAGTTCCCGGTTCATTGGGGCGGCGATTGTTCAGCCGAATATTCTTCAATGGCAGAAACTCTCAGAGGCGGTCTTTCGCTCTGTGCGTCCGGTTTCGGATATTTTAGTCATGATATCGGCGGTTTTGAGGCTACCGCATCTCCTGACGTTTATAAAAGATGGTGCGCGTTCGGTCTGATGTCAACTCACAGCCGTCTGCACGGTTCAACCTCTTACAGGGTTCCGTGGGCTTATGAGGATGATACTCCCGAAAACCCTGAAAACGCTTGCGCAGTACTTAGGTTCTTTACAAAGCTTAAGGGCAGACTTATGCCGTATTTGTTCTCGCAGGCTGTCAAGACATCGTCTACCGGCGTTCCTATGATGAGAGCCATGGTTATAGATTTCGCGGAAGATCCGGCTTGTCTTTTCCTTGACAGACAATATATGCTGGGTGATAATCTCCTTTGCGCTCCGGTTCTCAGTGAAGACGGAGTGGTTCAGTATTATCTTCCGGAAGGAAAGTGGACCGATATTATTACCGGAGAAACTATTGAGGGCGGAAGATATGTAAAGAAGAAATGTTCATATCTGGAAATGCCTGTATTAGCTAAGCCCGGATCTATTATTGTTTACGGCGATTTTAACAACAGCTTTGAATATGATTATATTAATAATGCAAACGCGGTTATATATAATCTTGAGGACGGAAAATCGTCGGAGACTGAGGTTTATGATATTGACGCCAATAGGGTTATGTCTATGAAGGCCGAAAGAAACGGAAATGAGATCTGCGTAACTTATACAAGCGGCAGAGCATTTAAAATCACGGCAGAGGGTAAGGTCTTTGACGCGCCGGCTGCCGATAACGGTCAGATTATTATTAATTTATAATCAGGAGAGACGACTCTCTCCTGATAAACGGAGTTTTGAAATGGGCAAAAATGAAATAGATTATATTTGGACGGACAAAAAGCGTACTCTTTTCGGACTTCCGCTTTCGTTTACAAGATATTTTCTTACGGAAAATAAATTTATTACAAGAGTTGGTCTACTTAGTCTTGCGGAGGATGAGCTCGATTTATATACTGTGACAGACAAAAAGCTGATGCTTCCTTTGAAACAGAGAATATTTGGTTGCGGAACTATTATATTGTATGTCAGAGATACGGATACGCCTATCAAGGAAATAAAATCCGTTAAGGCTCCAAGAAAGGTATTGGAGCAGCTTGATAAATATATTAATATACAGCGCGACCGTTACAGAACGAGAGGCCGGGATATGATAGGATATGACGTTCATGATTGCGACGATCACGAAGACGATTACAACTGAATGAAATTATTTTAAAAGAGATGTGGAAAAATGCTTGAATTTATAACTGAAAAAGAAACCTGCTGGGAAAAGCTTCAAAAGGAACACCGTCCGGTTTATATTTACGGAATGGGGGACGGAGCTATTAAAATTATGTCAGTATTTAAAAAATACGGAATAAAAACAGCAGGAATTTTTGCAAGCGACGATTTCGTAAGAGGGCATTATTTTCAGGGCTTTAGGGTTATGAGGCTTTCTGAGGTAGAGGAGCGTGAATCCGATTTTGCAGTAGTACTGGCATTTGCTGCCGGATATGAAGAGCTTGTAGACAGAATAAAAATGATTGGAAAAAAGCATAAGCTATATGTGCCGGACGTGCCTGTTATCGGTAGCGGTTTGTTTACATATGAGTATTGCGTAAGAAACGCTGATAAACTTCAGGAGGTCTACGAGCTTCTTGCAGATAATTATTCAAGAAAGGTTTTCGCGTCAATTATTAATTTTAAAATCAGCGGAGATATAAGTCATCTTGAAAATATAACCGCGACAAAAACTGAGATTTACCGTGATATAATTAAGCCGAATCTGAATGAGCATTATGTTGATCTTGGAGCATATAATGGAGATACAATATTGGAAATGCTTGAAATTACACGTAACAGATATGTTCGGATTTACGCTATGGAGCCAGACAGAAAAAACTTCAAAAAGCTTTGTAAAAATATTGAAGGAAAAAATCATATTTACGCATACAATAATGCTGCCTGGTGTATTGATACTCAGCTTCCGTTCAGTGCAAAATCAGGGAGACAGTCTTCAATTGCTGCTAGCAGAGGAACAAAATATATTGAGGGTAGGTCGGTAGACAGTATTCTTAACGGAAATGAAGCTACGCTTATAAAAATGGATGTTGAAGGAGCAGAGCGGGAAGCGCTCTGGGGCGCATGTCAGACTATAGCGAGATATAATCCCAGGCTTATGGTAGCCCTCTATCACAGAAATGAAGATTTATTTGAGCTTCCGTTGCTTGTGCATAAGCTTAATTCCAAATATAAGCTCTATATACGCCATCAGCTTTATATACCTGCATGGGAAACAAATTTATATGCAGTTATATGATAAAATAAATATTGTTTTATTAGGAAAATATAATGTAAAATCAGTTGGGGAAATAACTAAAACAGCCGATTCAATTTAATGTTGAACCGGCATTTTTTCTAATTAATATCTTCTTTCAAAAAATATTGACATAAATAATTTTATAAGGACGATTTCAGTATTATTTCTGAATACTTTGAGAATGGGCTACATGGTAGGTATTAACATTCCAAGAAGATACATACGGCATTTAAACATGCTGAAAGGATGATAAAATTAATGGGGCGGGAAAAACAATCCGGCTCCATTGTTTTTAAAACGCCTCCTCAGCCAAATGATAACTGAAAGACATAACGCAATATTATTTAAGAAATTTTTAAATAACAATATCGCCTTAACCGGCAGAACGGAGATTAAAATGAAGCTACTTCATATTTCTGATCTTCATCTTGGTAAGCGTCTTAATGATTATAGTCTTATTGATGATCAGAGGGAGGTTTTAAAACAGGCTGTTGACGCCTATATGTTACAAAAGTGCGAGGGCGTGATAATTGCGGGGGATATTTATGACAAATCTGTTCCCTCAGCAGAAGCCATGAAATTATTTAATAATTTTATTACGGATTTATCAAATATCGGTTCAAAAATTTATATGATAAGCGGAAATCATGATTCGCCTGAAAGAATATCATATTATTCTTCTATAATTAAAAAGAGCGGAATATATGCTCCCGAACCTTTTTCGGGAAAGCTGCAGAGCATAGACGAGGATAATAAAATTACAATACATCTGCTTCCATTCATTAAACCGGCTAATGTAAAACAGTTTTATCCGGAGAAGCAGCAGCTTTCCTATGAACAAGCAGTGAAAACCGTTATAGAAAACTCGTATATTGATGAAAATCGAATTAATATATTGGTATGCCATCAGTTTATAACTGGCGGCAAAACTTGTGATTCCGAAGAATTTGCTATCGGAGGACTGGACAGCGTAAGCGCAGAAATTTTTGATATTTTTGATTATGTCGCTTTAGGGCATCTTCATCAGTCGCAGCGGTGCGGCAGAGAAACGGTAAGATATGCCGGTTCTCCGCTTAAATATTCACTGTCGGAGGAATTTCACAAAAAATCCTTTACCGTAGTTGAGGTTAAGGGAAAAAATGATATAAAGATTAATACGGCGCCGATAATACTTCCTCACGATGTAAAGACCATAAAAGGAAGCTTTGAGGAATTAATGAATAAAAGCTATACCGAGGATTACATACGAGTTATAATTACAGATGAAACGGTTTCACCCGACGCCAGAATAGCCCTGAGAAGCGTATTCCCGAATATGCTGAAATTCAGTATAGATAACTCTAAGACCTCGTATGAAACGAACGTTTATTCGGAAGAATCAATAGAAAATAAAAGTCCTGAGGAATTGTTTGGTGATTTTTATGCGCTTCAGAATAATGGAGTTTATCCAAGTGAAAAGCAGCTTGAAATAATTAGGGAAATATTTAATGATCTTGAGGAGACGGTGGAATGAAACCTTTGAAGCTTATAATGTCGGCGTTCGGGCCTTTTGCTGAAATAACGGAGATTGATTTTACTAAAATCGGAAAAAGCGGGGTGTATTTGATAACAGGGGATACCGGTTCAGGCAAGACTACCATTTTCGACGCTATTTCATTTGCTCTTTACGGAGAGGCAAGCGGAGGACGCGACAGAAGAAGCGTAAAATCCTTTCGTTCCGATTTCGCCTTGTCTTCCGCTGAGACTTATGTTATTTTTGAATTTGAACAGCATGGAAAACATTATGAAATAAGAAGATCCCCGTCTTATGAAAGACTGAGCAAGCGAGGACGTTCCGGTGGTATGATTGTCACCCAGCATGAGGCTGTTCTTACAGATTTATCAAACGGTTCCGTTTGGACAAAAACCGACGAGGCCGGTAAGAAAATTGAAGAAATCATAGGGCTGAACCGGAATCAGTTTTCACAGACTGTTATGATAGCTCAGGGAGATTTCCTGAAAATTATTAATAATAAAAGCGACGATAGAAAACAGATATTTCAAAAGCTGTTTAATACCTCACTGTATGACAGATTTCAGCAGAAGCTTAAAGAAATTGACGCGGATTCGGAATCACAGTCTGAAAAAATTACATGGGAATTAAAAAATGAAATGAGCAGGGGAATCACAGACTCAGGGGAGATTGATAAAAGCGACGAAGTCTGCGCTGAGGCGTATCTTGATTTTTTGACTAAGGACAATATTAAATATACTTCTCTTCTTAAAAAAATGATTTTAAAAAAAGACGAGCTTTCAGAATCTAACGATCATCATATAAGGCTTATAGCCGAGGGGCGAGAGCTAAATTTAAAATTGGAAGAGCTTGAAAAAAAGAATAAAGAATTAAGTGATTGCCTTCAAAAATCAGACGCTATGAATAAAAAGGCTATAGAAATAAGTAATGCAAAACAGGCTGGACAGATATTAATTCATGAAAAACTTCTTGAGGATAGGAGGCGATCATTATCCCAAAAGAATAATGAACGCATTATGCTTGAGCAGCAGGAATCTGAGCACAAAATTAAATTATATACCGCATCTGAAAAGTATAAAGCGGCTAAACGAGAATCGGAATGTCTTGACGAGCTGCGCAGAAAATATACCATACTGGAAAATGCCTTGCCGTTATTTAGGCAGCTTAACGAAAACAGAAAAAAGTATGCGCAGACGTCGGAAAGGCTTTTAAATCTAAGAGAAAAAAGCGAGTCTGCTGATAAAGAATACCGTAAGGCGCTTGACGCGTTTATATTAGGTCAGGCGGGATTGCTTGCAGAAAGGCTTGAAAACGGCAAGCCTTGCCCCGTGTGTGGATCAGATAGTCACCCAAGACCTGCCGGTTTATCTGAAGATACGCCGTCGCAGTCTGCTGTAAACGAATTGGAGGAATCGGCAGTAAGGCTCAGAGAAACCTATAAAAAGTGTTCGGAAGAGTGCGCTTTGTTTAAGGCTGCCGTTGAAAATATTGAGAAGAATGAAATTATAAAAGAACAATCAGAGGAAGCTTTATTAAAGAATTTGAGTGAAATAAAAAAGCAAATAGAAAATACTGAAGAAAATTTAAAAAAAGCGGAAAGCGTCTATAATAATGAAATGCAGAACGGACTTAAGCTTGATGAGAGAAAAAGCTTCAATAAAAGCGAGCTTGAACGGCTTCAAAAAGAAGAAAAGCGCTATTTAATGGACTTTGAAAACGCTTTATCTCAAAGCAGATTTGACAGCACGGAAGCTTATGAATCGTCTAAGCTTGATCCGGAAATAATAGAAAAGTATGAAAGGGAAATTGAAGACTATAATTCGTCCGTTAATATACTTGAATCGAGCATAAAGGAACTGAAAAGGATTACTCTAAAAAAAATCAGAGTTGATATAGCGACTTTGGAAAAAGAAAAATCAGAAATATCAGACAAGTTAAAAAATATTTCAGAACAGATATCTTCTGTTAGGACAAGATTGGATATTAATGCCAGTGTAGTAAAAAATATGAAAAGGCTGATTGAAAAACAGAAGATTATAAGGAACGATTGGGGAATTATTAATGATCTTTATAAGACGGCAAGCGGTCAGCAGGGAGGCGGGAAATCTAAAATAAGGTTTGAAGCATATGTTCAGAGATATTATTTCAGGCAGATTATATCATGCGCCAACAAAAGACTAAAACTGCTTACCGACGACGCCTTTGTTCTTAAATGCAGCGAAAGAACGAAGGATTTACGCCGCCAGTCCGGATTGGAGCTTGAGGTATTGGACAGGAAAACTGGCCAATGGAGAGACGTAAGCACTCTTTCAGGGGGAGAATCATTTCTTGCAGCTCTTGCTCTTGCGCTTGGTCTGTCAGATATTGTTCAGGAAAACAGAGGCGGTATTCAGATTGATTCAATGTTTATTGACGAGGGCTTCGGAACGCTTGACGACAATTCTTTGAATCAGGCTTTGGATCTTCTTGATAGACTTGCGGGGGGTAAACGTCTTATAGGAATTATTTCTCACGTCGGAGAGCTTAAGAATAGAATAGACAAAAAAATTAAAGTGTATAAAACTCCTGTTGGAAGCGAAATAGAAATATCTGAGTCATAATAGCTTATAAATTTGTAAAGCGTTATTAATTATATGCCGCACACTGTGCATAAGTATTTTCAGCACAGGCCTTTTACATTTTTTTCTGTAGGCTATCATATAGTTTTCACACAAAAAAGTATAATATAATCATACACAAAAAACAATTATGCTTTACATAGAAAGGAAGTTTTATTATGTTAGATAACGATTTTAACCGTCCTGAAGATAACGTTCAGAATAATTCGGAAGATCAGAATAATCATAGTTCTTTCAGCTATAATTATCCGAAGGAAAACAATGCGCATCCCAACGGTCCTGATATTGAAAAGCCCAAAAAGAAAAAACATATGTTTACAAAAGTTATTGCTTTTGCAGTATGCGCGGCTGTAATTTCAGCAGGTTCGATACAGTGCTACAGGTATCTGGACAGCAATGACAAGCTTGACGGTTTTTTCAGCAGGTCAAGCAGCTCTCAAACCGACAAAAAAGAAGATTCCGGTGATGACGATAATTCATCGTCGCAGACGTCAAATAAAGCGACAGGCGAAAGCAAGAGCTGGCTTCAGCTTGCTGCAAGATCAGACGGTCTGACTATACCGGAGGCGGTTGAAAAGGTTATGCCTGCGGTAGTAGGAATATCCTCTGAATTTACAACGACCGGCGGAGACACGTCGGGCGGATGGTTTTTCGGTCAGGGGCAGACTCAGACTCAGCCGGCAACTGCAACTGGTACAGGTATTGTAATGACCTCGGACGGATATATTATTACTAACGCCCATGTTATTAACGACACAGAATACGGATACGGCGTAGCAAGCTCGGTTTCAGTACTTATGTCTGATAAAACCGAGTATGAGGCTACAATAAAGGGCTATGACGAGGATACCGATATAGCCGTTTTAAAGGTTGACGCAAAGGATCTTCAGGCAGCCGAATTTGGCAGCAGCGACGATCTTCAGGTAGGAGAGCTTGTTATTGCCATCGGTAATCCGCTTGGATTCGAGCTTTTTGGCTCTGTAACATGCGGTATAGTTTCTGCGCTGAATCGTGAAATTACTATAAACGATAAGAACATGAGCCTTATTCAGACGGACGCAGCGATTAACTCGGGTAATTCGGGCGGTCCGCTTGTAAACAGCTATGGTCAGGTGATAGGAATAAATTCTGCTAAAATGTCGTCAACATACTCGACGTCAGGTTCTGCTTCTGTTGAAGGTCTCGGATTTGCTATTCCTATGACTCAGGCTCAGACAATTATCGACGATTTGATTAATTACGGTTATGTTACAGGCAGACCGCAGATCGGTATCAGCGTAAGCAACGTAGATGAATATACGGCGACTCTTTATAATATGCCTATCGGCGTTTATGTTAGATCAGTTACTCCTAACGGAGCTGCTGAAAAGGCCGGCATTCAGGCCGGAGATATAATAATCGGCGTAAACGGAGAATCTGTATCTACTGATGACGAGCTTAACAAGAAAAAGGATGAGCATAATGCGGGAGATACGATTACTCTTAACATTTCAAGGAATGGAGCAGATATTAATATTGATGTAACCTTGGAGGAAGTAACACAGGGAGATCAAATATTCGGAGGCAGTGAGTCTACTCAAAATTGATATTATTTCATCTTTTATATAAACAATTATCCTTCCGGAGGCGTTTGTGTTAAACAGACGCCGCTTTTTTTATGCAATAAAAAAATCCCGCCTTAGATTAAGACGGGATTTTGAAAAAATGAGGGAAATCTTATAAACTCAGGGTTTTTAAGATTACAAATTAATTATATACCATTTTTTTACAAATTTCAAGACTTTTCTATGTTTGTTCATAAAAAGTTTACATTTAGAGAAAGAATATTATAATTTGCTATTTCATAAATCATATGTTATACCTGTCTCTTATACACATCTCCGAGCCCACGAGACTCCTGAGCATCTC
>ENA-OYZD01000949-OYZD01000949.1-human-gut-metagenome-genome-assembly--contig:-NODE-949-length-12639-cov-4.585029_pt1 | contig 12639 bp, 7 predicted proteins | sample MGYA00244073_ERZ653470 | MGnify/ENA primary metagenome ERZ653470 (study PRJEB26926, sample SAMN06164895) | human gut metagenome | biome: ENVO:00009003; feature: ENVO:2100002; material: ENVO:00002003... | reverse complement strand
CCTCATGAGGCTGAGCGCCCCAAGAGTGGTCGCCTCCGACTCCCATCATACGGTAATCGATGAACAGGTCGACCAGTTCGGCCGGCTTGGGATCGCAGTTGTGACGTTGCCGGGGATTTTCGGGACGCTGACGACCGTCGTCACGATGGTCTCCGCTATCGAACGATTCGAGGGGATAGTTCGAAACATTGAATTCCAACAAGCTGTCGGCGACGATTAGCAAAGCATTCTTTTTGCCTGTAAGAGCAAACCAGCTCACATCGGTGCGATGGTTGTTTTCTTGCGGACGTACATACGGCTCGTAAAGGTCGGCTATGTTGGCTTCGTATCGCCCGATAAAACAACTGGTACGACGGTCTATGTAGTTTTCCCACGGCCCACGGCCATAGTATTCCAACCGGGTGAATGAGTCGGGTAACTGCATACGCAATCCTACGCGGGGAATCATGGGCGCTTGGGGATCGGATACCTCGAACGTGTTGTCTACCTTGATAACTCCGTTACCGAATATCGTATAGGAGATTTCCCATTCCGACCGGGTTTGCGGGTAAAGGTATCGACAAACGACACGAACGTTATCGTTCTCTTTTTTATCGACGGAGAATGAACGGGCGACAGGGGGCTGTTGGGTGGCCTCTTTCCATTTGCCTAATAGCTTGGGTGAGTTATAGCCGTAGTCGTTGTCTAACGGAGCTCTCCAAAAAGCGGGGCGGAGTCCGAATCCGTCGAGAATATATTCGGTTCCTTTGTACCGGTACGAGGTGATCAATCCGCTGTTTTTGTCGAATGTAACACTGAAATTCTTGCCGGAGAAAATCGTCTCGTCGTCATTATCGGTTTGTGCGACGACTCCTTGATCGGGTTTTGCAACTGGCTTGACAGCCGGTTTGACCGAGATTTGTTCGCGTGCTACGACATGACCTTTCGGAAGGAAAGGTTCCGCTTTTTTCTGTCTGGCCTCGAATTCGATTTGATAGTCTACGGTTTCTTTATCCATATTCGGCAGCCCGTTCAATGCAACCGTACATTTCTGACGCGGACGCAACGAGACAGTGAATTTCCCAGTTTTCAATACCTTCCCGTTCCCTTTTACCGCATAGGCGAAATCGTATTTGTCGAGGTCGGTAAAGAAAAATTCGTTTTGAACTTCGATCGTTCCTTTCGTTCGGTCGAAGTTTTTGAATTTGATATTTTGATAAACCTTGCCCATTTCAATGGTCTGTGGTTTTATTTTCCGGTCGGGATATACGATACCATTGATGCAGAAATCTCCATCGGAGGGAGTTCCGGTATCTCCGTAATCACCGCCGTAAGCCCAGAATTTTTCGCCTTTTTCATTTGTCTTTTCAAGTCCTTGATCTACCCAGTCCCATATACAGCCGCCTTGAAGAAGATCGTATTTTTCGATGATATCCCAATAATCTTGGAAGTTTCCTAAACTGTTCCCCATAGCGTGGGCATATTCGCATAGGATAAGAGGCCGATGCGATTTGGGGTTAAGAGCATATGCTTCGATTCCTTTCGGGGAAATATACATGGGGCAAACGATATCCGTATTCCATTCATGTTCGGCACGTTCGTATTGAACCGGACGAGACGGATCCCGTTGTTTCAGCCACAAATAAGTTTCATAAAAACAGTAACCGTTCCCCGCCTCGTTCCCCAGAGACCATGTGATGATAGACGGGTGGTTTTTATCCCGTTCTACCATGTCTTTCAGTCGGTCTAAATGAGCCGGTAAATAGAGAGGATTGTTACCGAGACTTCCTCCGGCTTGTAAGCTATACCCCATGCCATGAGTCTCGATGTTGGCTTCGTCGATGACATAGAATCCGTATTCGTCGCATAGTTCATAAAATCTTTTTTGTTGAGGATAGTGACAAGTGCGAACCGTATTTACATTGTATTTTTTCCAAAGCTCGAAGTCTTTGAGCATGGTTTCTTCGGTTATGTAATGACCGGTAAGCGGGTCGTGCTCGTGTACGTTAACCCCCTTTACAAGGATAGGTTGCCCGTTGACTAACAGTTGCTTGTTCTTGATTTCGACGGTGCGGAACCCTATGCGGGAAGGAATGCATTCTTCGATTTTCCCTGTTTCATCGGCAGTCGAAATAAGTAGCGTGTATAGATTCGGAGTCTCGGCGGTCCATGCTTTTACGTCGTTTATCGTTTCTGCAAAAGAGACGGACTGTGAACTGTTCTTGTCTAGTTTTATCGTTTTTTCCCCGTGGGCTACGGTTTGTTCGGCGTGGTCGATGAGTCGATACGAAACGGAAATGGAACGCGCCTTAACCTCGTCGTTTTGTACTTTTACATCGAGTTTGAATACCCCGTTCTTGAACGATGAGTCGAGAGGTGTTTGTACTTCGAAATCGGCGATTCGGGTTTGCGGCTGAGCATAGAGATATACGTCTCTTTCAAATCCGGTCAGCCTCCAAAAGTCCTGTCCCTCGAAATAATTGGCATCGGAGAATCTGTGCATTTGTACGGCTAAGGTATTTTTCCCGGGTTTTACGACAGGAGTTATATCGAATTGTACCGGAACTTTCCCTGCTTTCGACATACCTATGAATTCACCGTTCAGATAGAAGTAAGCAGCACCTTTTACCGCATCGGCGCTTAGAAAAATTCTTTTCCCTTTCCAGTTTGCGGGGAGGTCGAAATCCCGGCGGTATGTACCGGTCGGGTTCCACGCTTCGGGAACCATAGGAGGATTGGGCTCTTGGAGATATTTGTCGAATCCCGGAGATACGAATTCATACCCTACATTTACGTAGATGGGGTCGCCGAATCCTTGCAGCTCCCAGTTACCGGGAACCTTTATCTCCTTCCAATCGGCGGTGTTAAAATCGGGCTCCATGAAATTCGTGGGTCTTTCTTTGAATTTTTCGGTATAATGGAATTTCCATGTTCCGTTCAAGGGGAGGTAGAAACTTCCGTTCGCCTTGTCCTTATTCAAAGCCGATGTCTCGTCGACGTAAGAGGTGAAACTGGCATGAGGCGGCAGCTTGTTGATACTGAGTAATTGTGGGTCGGTAATTTCGGCAAATCGGTTTTCTTGCTGTTGCCCGAAAATAGGAGTGGATAACAGGCAAGCGGCCGATAGAAATAGCACAATGTTCTTCATGTCGTTTATCGTTTTTATTTGTGAATAGTGTGTTATTTATTATAGACGGTCATTCACCTCGATATGAGGACGGAGATTGTCCGGTATTTTGTTTAAAAAATTTGCCGAAGAAAGATTGATTGGCAAAGTTCAGTTCTTCCGAAATTTCTTGGATACTTAGCGTCGTGGTTTTTAGGAGTTGTTTGGCGGCCATAATAACGACGTCGGAAATGATCTCGTGAGCGGTCTTGTGACTTAGTTGCTTGATGACCGAGGATAAATGCTTGGGCGATATACAAAGTTTATCGGCATAAAAATCGACGCTGCGATTTTCTTTATAATGCTGGGTAAGCAAAGAGAGAAACCTCCATAGAATATCTTCTTTGCGAGATATTTTCAATTTTTTGTGTTCTACCCGTATGGCAAACATTTGGTTTAACTCCAAGATGAAAGCAGAAATAAGAGAACGTATGATCGCATAGTCTACGTGGGCCTCGTATCTGTTTTGTATCAGACGAAAATAGCCTTCGATCACTATCGACTCATTTGCTGAAAGGGACGTATGCGGGTGTCTGGCGATATAGGTACTTAACGAGAAAATGGTTTCCAAGTCCAAAAAAGCATTTCTTTCTTTGGGCGAATGTTCTCTCATCGAGAGATAACGTGCCTGAAAGTCGCTGCTCGTTTTTATCGGTTTCCAAATCGTGTTGGGGTAGAGGAACGCGATACTACCGGGTTCGAGTACATATTCTGTAAAGTTCAGTTGCACGGTTTTACAACCTCGGGTACATAATACGATCGTAAGTTTGTCGGAAGATGTGAGTAATGTATTATCCTCGGAAGAGGAAGCGGGCCTTTCAAAAGAAAGTAGAAAATGTTCCTGCGTTTGCGGATTTAGATTCGTATCCGTAGATTTTGGAGGCATTTGCATATGGTATCCTTCATAAAGTCAATACGGACAAAGATAAAAATTTTATCTGAATCGGACAACCCGATATGGGCGATTCGCTCAAATTAATATTAAGAGTTTGAGAAATATAAAAGAAAGAGTTTTCTGAATTTCAGAAAACTCTTTTATGGTTTAATATAGTTTAACGAGTTCGGCGAACGGAGCGTACGGGGGCAGCAGATGATTTTTTTTGTTTCGGTTGTTTCTGCTTTTTTACTTTCGCCTCTTTTTGTTTTTTTGCCCGTGAAGAACGAGCGGTGCGGCTTTTCTCTTTCTTTTGTTTGTCATTGTCGAGCGTTTCTCCGTTTTCTTTTGCTTCTTTGGCCGCTTGCTCTTCTTTGGCTTTCGCTATTTCTTCGGGGGAGGGAACCCATAGATTTTCATTAAAGTTTTTCAGTTGTTTTTCTATGCTGTCTTGTGCTTGTTTCCGAATGGAGTCATTGGGATACATTTGCATGAGCGACTGGTTCCGCAGGTTTTGGGTTTTGTAGATTTCCCCTTCGTACATTCGCATTTGGAAGTAATCGTCGTAGTTGTATTGCTGTACGTTGTTTTCGTTGCTCGCCAAGATGTATTGGCGTGCGATGTAGGGGCGTATGTCGTTGTATTTAACCCAGAACATGGGGTATTTGACTGCTTCGCCTCCGAAGTCGCCCGTACGGTGAAGTACCGGGCAGATGGCCTCGATGGACGGTTTTACCTGCGAGGTGCGGCGGTCGAATATCCATTTTTCCAAGATATAGTAGGAGAGCACCTCGTTGGAGGGTATATCGCTTTCCTCTACCGTGAAGCGGGGATTCTTCTCGGAGTATCCTTTTGCCGGGGCATACAGGATATGGAAGCGGTCGAACATTTCTTTTACTTTGATGCGATATTCGTCGGTGAATATTTCTCGTCCGTCGAGGTATTCGTATGCCGGTATCTGGTTGTTCGCCAAAAGTTTCATGACAATTCTGAAAAGATTCTCCTGATTTTCGGTGGACTCTTCGGGATAATAAAGCGGCATGTTTTTTTCTTTGTTCAAGTCGATTTGCCGATAGATTACCCTCATCCACGGAATGTCGGCATCCGATGCATCCTGAGTGTCATAAAGCGATTGAGCCCGGACGCTGAGTTGGTTGTTTGTCTTTTTCGAGTCGTCGGTATCGCTTTTTTTGATTACTTGTGCATGACTCCCTATTGCCGACCATAGCAGGCAGAGGGTCAAACAGCTTTTTATCAGGGTATTCATATTTGCTGAATTATATTTCATATTGGCCTTAGTTTACAATTACTTCGATAGGTGACAGATCGCGTTCTATACCATCGGGGCCGACGGCGCGGACTCTCGATATATAGAACCGTTTTCCTCTCGATAGTCTGCGGAACGAATCTTTCTGTCGTTGAGAGAAATTGGCTCCGTCGGAAACTTCGGGAATCGCATTTCCCATAGAGTCGAAAAAGACCGTTTCGAATCGCAGTACCCGATAGGTGACGTTCAACAGGTCGTCATCGATTGCGGCTTGGATACCGGGCGCAGAAAGCAGTCGTGTTTTGGGGAAAGGTTTCCCTCCTTTGTATTTTTGTTCGTAACCGTTTGCATCTTTATAGGCGATGAATGGCATAGGGTCGGGGAGTTGCCGTACCCGGAACTGAGTGTTGGCGACTGTTTGCGCCCGCCCGTCCATTGTGGCGGTTACGGTTATTACCGCGTCTTGTCCTACTTTCGCCGGTTTGGCTATCCAGTTGTCACCTTGACGGGTGAGAGTGCCGTTCGTCATCGTAGCTTGAATGGCGTGATTGGGGATGCCGGGAACCGATATGCTGATAGGGTTACCGATACCTGCATACAGAACGTTCATCAAGGTCGCCGATATGGTCGCACTCGGCTCTACTACGGTGTAGGACGAAGAGAATTCGTGACGGGTCATGGAGCCGTCGCCGCGCGGAACTTCGAGATAGCCTTGAAAATCGAATATTCCGGTGCTTCCACAGACGAATTCATATAAACCGTTGTTCTCGGGAGGGAGTTGTTTCCCGTTGATGTATATGGCCGGTCGCTGGGTCGTATCGATGGCTGCCAGAACGATGTTGGCACTATATTTCCCGCCTCTCATAATGTTTTTCGAATTGGGAATAACGAACGCGTTCAACTGGTTGACACGTACGTCTCCTTCGTCGATGTTATTGATGAGGGTGTGCAGCGCTTCGCTTTCGGCATACCGCACGTCGCTCTGTATTTTCGTCAGAATGGTTACGGCGGCGATTACCGGCATATTTTCGAACAGCGTCGTTTCCCACATGGAGGGGGCTTGGGTTCTGTTACCCGAGTGAATGGTGGTCGAAAGGTAGTTTTCGATCGCTGCTCTTTTGATGGAGTCGGTCATGAGACTGCCGATGAGATTGCGGTAGTCGTCTATTCCCTTTCTTAATTTCATTCCTTGCTTCTGGGCGGGGGACAACATGATGTATGACGCTGCTTCGAGGTCGTCCTGATGTTCGATATTATTTACATCGCCGTCTTTACCGTCGGCTTTCTTGACGATTACGTTTTTCAGGGAATCGATGTAGTCGTATAAGAGGGCGGTCTGTTTTTTTACTTCCAGCGATTTTTTGTACCACGGTCCTCCTTTTTCGGGATTCTGACTGTTGAAGTCGGCCAGTTTTTGGTAGAGGGCATCGTTTTGCAGCGAAGCATTCGAAGTAGACCTTTCCAATCCGTCTTCAACTTGCTTGAATCCGTTGAGTACATCGGACGACACGTTGAGGGCCAGCATGGCAGTGAGGACGATATACATGAGGTTTATCATCTTCTGCCGGGGTGTAAGTCTGTTGTTATTCGATGCCATGTGTTATTTTTGTTCGGTGTCGTCTTTCGGTTTTTCGGGCATTTCCACGGGAGTTCCTCCCATGGGTCTGTACATGTTGATGGTCATTGCCGTGATCATCTTTTCGTAAACCGAATTGAGTTGCTGTATATACTGTGTCATTTTTTCGGTTGCTTCGCAATAACGGGAGCTATCGGAAGCGGAGCGTTCGTACATGTCGCGAATGTTTTTCAGCCCGTTGTTTACACGGTCTATATTATCGAGTTGCGAACTGATGCTCTTCAACTGTATCTCATAGATGGTGTTCAGCCCACTGATGTTACGGTTGAGCGTTTCCATACCCGAGACATATCCTTGCGAGGTGTCGGATATTCCTTCGGAGTTTTCCGTGATGTTGCGGTAGGATTGCAAGAGGGTGTTCGATACGGCGGTGAGGCTCTCGGTCGCACTTCTTAATTGTTCCATTTGTTCGGCTATACCGGAGAGTTGGGTGAGGTATTGTTGGGTTGCATCTGTCAGTTCTGCCATACGCGAGAGTTGATCGGCGGCAGCCGACATTTTTTGAATACTATCGGTGAGGCTTTGCGTGTCGGCATCGCTTAAATTGAGGCCTTCGGGTATTCCCACAGCTCTTTTGGCATCGGACGGGGTGATATCGGAATAGTTCCCTCCGTTACTACCTCCACCTTTGCCGTTTCCACCGATAATGACGGTTCCTTTCCCTCCTGAAAATTCGGGCCGGTCTTCGGGGTTTTTACTATTTAGTACGGGAAAAACTTCTTCCCAATGATATGTTTTCGGGGGAGTGTCGAAGGCGGATAGAATGAACATGAGCACTTCTGTTCCCATACCGATAGAAAGCAAGAGACTGCCTCCGGGGAGGTGCAGGATTTTGAACAGAGCACCCCAGATTACAATCGCAGCACCTATACTGTATGCGAAATTGAAAAATCGTTGTCCTTTATCGCTAGATAAGAACTTTTCAATACTGTTTTTATATCTTTTGTATTTTCCCATGATCCTTGATGATTGGTTTTATCGGGTTTTGATATTATCTTTTTGCTTTTGCGAATCCGATTTGAGAGCGAACGCAACGGAATCCGATATAGGATCGTTGTTCGTTTTGGTATTCCCACATGCGGATATCGGAACGAATGAAGTTGGAAACGTCTTTCCACGAACCGCCCCGGACTACTTTGCGTTTCATGCGGTAGGGGTCTTCTTTGGCCGCATTATATTTGTATTCGGGGTTAAGGTCGCTGGTGTTTTGCGATACGGCTTCGGTATAGGCTGTCGAAGTCCATTCCGATACGTTACCGGCCATGTCGTATAATCCGAACTCGTTCGGGGAATAGGAGCCTACCGGCGATGTGATGAGGTTTCCGTCTTTCACGTAATTCCCGTCATCGGGCTTGAAGTTGGCATAGAAACACCCTTTTTCGGCCATAGGCAGATTACCCGTCCACGGGAATTTATTTTCGTTTTTCCCGGCTCTTGCCGCATATTCCCATTCGGCTTCGGTGGGAAGTCTATACGGTTCGATAACAACGGCGTTACGTCCCACCGAACCTTTCAAGAGCGCGGTACGCCAAGCGCAGAATGCATTCGCTTGTTCCCACGAAACTCCTACGACCGGATAGTCGTTATAGCCGGCATGGGAGAAATAGAGTCTCACGTATGGCTCGTTGTAGGCATTCTCGAAGTCGTTTACCCACACGGTGGTATCGGGGTAGATATTGACGATGTAGGTATTGAGGAAGTCAAACTCGCTGCCTAACGGCCGTGTGATGGTCTCGCGAATGATACGCCCGTCTTCGTCGATATATGCGGTATCTTTGGATATCATTACGATTTCATCGTAGTCGGGGGTATGGTCGGTGTTGAGGTCACGGCGTGCCGGGTCGAGACGATTCTTCCGTTTGGATGCCTCGGTGTGGTCGAAGATCTCGTAGCGGTAGTTCATTTGGGTGGCATCGAGTTGGCGTTCTCCCGTAATGGGGTTAATTCTGTACACGCTTTCGATGGCTCGCGCTTCGTCTTCATTGGGATTTCTCCACGGAATGGCTTTATCCCAATTCAACCGAGGCTTGATGGGGTTTCCCTCCCGGTCTTCTTCGATTTTGAACACTTCGTTGCCTCCATAGGCGGGATCGGCGAGGCGTTCCCGAATGATAGAGTCGCGTACCCAGAATACAAATTGTTTGTATTTTGAGTTGGTGATTTCTGTTTCGTCCATCCAGAAGGCATCGATAGAGACAGCCCTCGGTTCTTGTTGTGTTCCCCAAATACTGTCCTTCTCGGCCGGTCCCATTTTATAGGATCCACGAGAAATGAGAACCATACCGTAGGGTGTAGGCTCATTCCATGCCGTACCTCCGACACCTGTAACTTCACCGCTATGGCGCGACGAAGGTGCGCATGCTGCGACGAGAATGGCAAGGGTGATATACACGATTATCTTTTTCATAGGCTACATTATGCGTATGCTTTTGTGTTTATTTTTATTTTTATCGGACAGGTCGAGTTTCAAACTGTATCCGAGAAATACTTCGTGGCTTCCGCTACTGGCTTTTACAATGGCCGATACCGGGTAGTCGTAGGCATATCCCGCTATAAAGTTTTTATATTCCGCACCTATCATAAATATACATGCGTCTTTCCAGCGATATGAAAGGCCTCCCCAGAACAATTTGTTGTATTTTACACGGCAGGATAACTCGTACTGCGTGATGTTGAGGTTGCTTTTCACCATCATGGAGGGCTGCACTTCATATAACGTGTTTTTAATGGGAATATTGCTCCCGGCGATAAAATAATAGGATCTGCCGATGTATGTTTCGTATTTGTCTTCAAAGGTGATCGATGGCTCGTTGAGGTGTGAGACCGAAATTCCCGCATAGAACCACGGGTGGGTGTACCATGCCCCGAAAGACATATCGAACGACATGCCTTGCAACTCGGTAGTGGGGATTCCGTCGTCGGTGGCTTGATGGTAATCGCTCGTGGGTATGCTGACTTGTGTGCCGTCGAAACGTTCGTCGAGCATTCCCAGTTGTATGCCGAGGCTGAGTACTCCTTTCCATAATTTGATTTTGAAGGCATATTGCGCTCCTAAAATCAGATGGGAGTATAGCCCTTCGGTTTCGGAAGTGACGACCAGTCCTACTCCGTGGTTCTGTTTCAAGAATTTGAAAGGCATGTCGCCTGTCACGAAATAGGTTTGAGGGGCTCCCGGCATACCTATCCATTGTTGCCGGGTGGAGGTGAGTATGTTGAGCTTGTCGGAACTTCCCGCAGCTGCCGGATTGTAATAGCCGGGCAGAGCCCAGTATTGGCTGAACTGCGTATCGATCTGAGCCTTTGCTGTGGCAAAGACCAAACAACACAGGGTTAGAATAACGATTCTTACAATCTGCATACTCTCTTTTCCAGACTTTTCGGGGGTACACACCGAAGTCCGGATATTTATAATAACTGAAAATAGCCTTTAAAATTGTTTGACACAACTGTTTTCGGATGCGAAATTACGAAAAGAGAAAATATATGAGTGCTTTTTCGCTCCGAAAAATGCGAGACCCGTCCCGCAGAGCTTATCTTGTTCACAAAAAGATAAGCTCGATCGAGTTTTTTGCTTTCGACTTTCATTATCTTTGGATAAGATAGGCTGCGGTTCGGTATTGTCAAATTGAAAACTACGTTTTCATTTGCCACTACACTCACCTTTCGCTATCTTTGTACATGCGAAGATAGGATTGCAGTTCGGTATAGTCAAATCGGAAACGGGATTTCCATTTGCCTCTGCTCTCACCTTTCACTATCTTTGTGGAGCAGAAGGTTATCGACTTTCACTTAGCTGATGGAGGAGAATTTGAAGAGAAAGACGACGAAGGCGCTCGTGTGGAGCACGGCCGACAAGTTGGGACAGCAGTTGTTCTATCTTGTCGCTGGTATTATTCTCGCTCGTCAACTTTCTCCTGAGGATTATGGCAAGGTGGGGGTTCTCACGATATTTATCGCCTTGTCGGGGATATTGATCGACAGCGGTTTCTCTTCGGCTTTGATTCGGAAAAAGGAGGCTACTCAGGCCGATTACAGCACGGTGTTTTATGTGAATGTGGCGATCAGTTGCGTGCTGTATGGATTGTTGTATGCAGCAGCACCTTATATAGCGGTGTTTTTTAAGGTCCCTGATTTGATATATATCTGCCGGATTTTGTTTCTCGTGATTCCGTTGAATGCACTTTCCCTTATACAACAGACTTTGTTGTTGAAGCATTTCAAGCTCTTTGTGAGCGCTCGTGTCAATTTGTGGTCGTTGGGTATCGCTTCGGTCGTCGCCATTGCGATGGCTTACGGCGGTATGGGAGTCTGGTCGTTGGTGGCTCAGACGCTCGGCCTCTCGCTTTTCAGGGCTGTTTTTTTCTGGGTGTTTAACGACTGGCGTCCCCGATGGATATTTCGCATGGCTTCGTTGCGGGAGTTTTTCGGATATAGTTCCAACTTGGTCGTTTCGGGTATTATCAACAATGTGTTTAACAAGATATATCCCATTATCATCGGTAAGTTTTATGGTATGACGCAGACCGGTTACTATACTCAGGCCGACAAGTATCAGGATATAGCTTCTTCGCTTATCAGCAATATATTCCGTTCGGTCGCTTTCCCTGTTTTTTCGAAGGTGCAAGACGATTTGCAACGGTTGAAACGGATTTGCCGGAAGAATGTGCGGGCCATCGCGTTTTTCATTTTTCCTATCATGCTGTTGATGGTCGTCGTTTCATATCCGCTCATATCGATCCTGTTGAAAGAGCAATGGGTTCCGTCCGTGCCGTATTTCCGCCTGCTTTGTTTTTCGGGAATATGCTCTCCGTTTATTATTTTGTTTTTCGATTTGTTCAATAGTCTGGGCTATTCCCGGCTGAACTTACAACTGGAAATCGGGAAAAAGATTTATTTGTTTGCGGGTATCGCTTTGTTTTATTCTTCGGGCATTTTGTGGCTGATAGGGTGGTGGATTTCTTATTCGGTGTTGTCTCTGGCGGCTTCGATCTTTTTTGCCCGTCGCTTTCTTGGATATGGTTTCGGGGAGTATGTGAAAGATATTTTTCCGTATTTTATCTTGGCGTTGGCGTCGGCGATACTTTCGTGCGGTGTTTATCTGCTTTTGCCGAGCGATTTGTGGCGGTTGTGTCTTGTCCCGGTCGTTTATGTCGTTTTGTATTTGGGCGGAGCATACATGTTGAAATTGGAGATGTTGCAGGAGATGCTGTCGATGTTGAAGAGTCGTGTGAAGAGAGGAGGTGAAGCGTGAACGAGGTAGCAGTTGCTCGACCGAGGGTCTTGACGGTGATCGTTTCGTATAATTTCGAGCCGTGGATCGAACGATGTCTGAGTAGTATTCGGGATTCGGATTACCCCTCGGACCTTGTGGTAATCGATAATGCTTCGACCGACCGGACGGTGTCGATCATCGCCGAGAGGTATCGATGGATTCGTCTTGTGCGGAGTAGGAAAAATCTCGGATTCGGACAAGCGAATAACATCGGCATGAGAATGGCGTTGGAGGAGGATTACGATTATGTGTTTCTCGTGAATCAGGATGCGTGGATAGAGGCGAATACGGTGGGGACTTTGGTGGGGTTGGCAGAAAAATATCCCGATTACGGAGTGCTTTCGCCGGTGCATCTTGATGGGAAGGGGGAGCACCTCGACGGTTCGTTCGCCAAGTACTGTCTCTTATACACATCTCCGAGCCCACGAGACTCCTGAGCATCTCG
>ENA-OYZD01000947-OYZD01000947.1-human-gut-metagenome-genome-assembly--contig:-NODE-947-length-12651-cov-18.550095_pt1 | contig 12651 bp, 7 predicted proteins | sample MGYA00244073_ERZ653470 | MGnify/ENA primary metagenome ERZ653470 (study PRJEB26926, sample SAMN06164895) | human gut metagenome | biome: ENVO:00009003; feature: ENVO:2100002; material: ENVO:00002003... | reverse complement strand
TTTGGAGGCAGAAAAATAAATCCCAAAGGTCGCAAACAGGCCGAACAAAGGGAAAAAAAAGAAAGGTTAAATTATGAGTTACAACAAATTGAAGTCATTGGTAGCGAACGTGGAAGCCATAGAAACGGCAATGAAAATCCAAGTTCAAGGCAGGCAGGCCACTGCGGAAGAAAAAGAAATTTTATCCCGATATTCTGGTTTCGGGGGTATCAAAGAAGTATTGAATATAGGTACGGACAAACCCATAGGTGGTGATATGAAAGAACCGATACAAAGATTACAGGAGTTAATCAATGCTTACCCTCATTTCACAGAACCCATGCGGCACAATGTCATAGAGGGCATCAAAGCATCTGTACTGACAGCATTTTACACGCCGAAATTCCTTGTTGATGCAGTGGTGCGGCAGATACATGCCACATTCAGTGAAAACGGTCTCAAAATGCGTTCATTTCTCGAACCAAGTGCTGGTATAGGCGGTTTTCTGCCCATAGCCATGTCCGGCACGTATGATTATGCTATTGAGAAAGACCTCATTTCGGGGATGATACTTTCCCTGCTCCATGAAAACACGCTTACACGGACGACTGGGTTTGAAGAAATCGGAGAACAAGGTTTTGAACATACAACTTTCGATGTCATAGCCTCCAACATTCCATTTGGCAATTTCAGGGTGTTCGATGCGGAACTATGGAAGAAAGGCGGTATGTACGAACAGGCCACCAAGACCATACACAACTACTTTTTTGTCAAAGCAATGGAGTTGTTGAACGAGGGTGGTTTGTTAGCTTTCATCACATCGAGGGGCATAGCCGACACGCCCGGCAATAAATTCGTGCGTGAATATCTTGTAAATCATGCCGACCTGATAAGTGCAATCCGTCTGCCCGATATGCTTTTCATGCAGACAAGCGGTATAGAGGTAGGCAGCGACCTGCTGATATTCCAAAAGCACACGCGCAAGGCGGCACTCTCACAGCGGGAACAACTGTTTTTACAAGTAGGCAGGGAAAAGACAGACGCCACAGGCACAATGACCGAATACGCCAACAAATTGTTCACCATACCGAAAACCACCCTTGCGACAGGTAGCCGCATTGTACAGAACCAATACGGAAAATATGTACGCAAATACCAATGGCAGGGCAATGAAAATGCCATGTCACAATATCTCGCCGCACTGCTGAAACTTGACTTTGGCCGATATTTCCGCAAAAGTCTTTTCATGGGGGAAGGACAAGGTAGCGAAGATATGCAGATGTCCCTTTTCGGGAGTGTAGCCATGAAACAAGTCGCAAAAGGCAAACGAGCCTACACGGACGAGGTGGAAGCATGGATGAAAGACGGCGCAATGGTGCTGTTTGAGGGACAGGTGGGTACTATCCAATACCGAAAATCAAGTCTTTATCAAGAGGTAGCCATTGATTTTGTACCGGTGGACGAGGGTAAGGTCAATGCAGATAGGGCAAAAGACTATTTTCCTATACGCAAGGCATACTTTGAATTGTCAATCAAAGAGAGGGAAGAACAAAAAGAGGATAACGGATTGCGTGGAGAACTGAACGCCCGATACGATGCCTTTGTTGCCAAATGGGGTTGTTTCCACGAGAACGACAACAAGGAGTTTATCATGCTTGACAGCCTCGGTGTGGAAGTCTTTACAATAGAAATGCAGCTTGGAAAGGATTTAGTCAAGTCCGACATCATGCGTGAGCCTGTGGCGTTCAAGAAGATAGACCCGGACAAACGGCTGACACCGATTGAAGCGTTGGCAAGCAGCTTGAATTTCTACGGCAGGGTTGATATGGACTACCTGATGCAGTCCACGGATAGTGCCGAGGAAGAAATCATCGGCGACCTCAAAGGTGAGATATTTTACAATCCTGCTATCGGGGAGTGGGAGCACAAAGGCAAGTTCCTTTCAGGCAATGTCATTGCCAAATGCAAGGAGATAGGTTCTTACTTACCCGAACTCACGGACAGGGAAAAAGATTGGACGGAAACTGCTGTAAAGGCTTTGGCGGATGTGACACCCGAAGCGATACCCTACGAGGAACTCGACATTAACATGGGTGAGCGTTGGATTGACACAAAGTTATATGCCGATTTTGCAACTGAACTTTTCGAGACCGAGACAAGCGTAATGTATTTCGATGTGAACGACACCTACATAGTACGCCTGCAAAGTTACTCTCCGGTGGCTTACAACACCTATTCCGTTCGTAACTATGACGGTGGGGATTTGTTTGTTCATGCCCTGCATGATACTGTACCTGAAATCACAAAAGAGATATACCGCAATGGTGATAAGGTGCGTGTGCCGGACGAGGAAGCCATACAAGAGGCAGCCACCAAGATACAGGAGATTAGAGACCGTTTCAACCGCTGGCTTGACAGGCAGCCGATAGAGGTTCGGGACGAGCTGGTGAGGGTCTATAACGAGCGTTTCAACTGCTATGTCAGGCCACACTATGACGGTTCGGCACAGACCTTTCCGCAGCTCTCTTTCGAGCAATTTCCATACGACAGCCTCTATCCCTCACAGAAAGATGCTATCTGGATGATTAAGCAGAACGGAGGCGGTATCTGTTGGCACGAGGTAGGCACAGGCAAGACGATGATAATGTGTGTTGCCGCCTACGAAATGAAACGTCTCGGATTGGCACACAAGCCGCTTATTATCGGGCTGAAAGCCAATGTACACGAAATTGCCGATACGTTCCGCAAGGCATACCCTACGGCCAAAGTTCTCTATCCGGGCAAGGAAGACTTTACCCCTGCCAATAGGCAAGAGGTCTTTTCAAAAATCAAGAATAACAACTGGGACTGCATCATACTCACGCACGACCAGTTCGCCAAGATACCGCAGTCAGAAGAGACCATGATAGATATATTCACGGAAGAGCTTGCCGATGTGGAGCGTAACCTCGAATTTTTGGAGCAGTCCACCATGCGTTACCGTAGCGGAAAGATGCAGGACGGACTGGAGAAGCGCAAACAGAACCTTGGGGCTAAACTACAAGAACTGCGCATGAAAATCAATAATCGGAAAGACGATGCGATGGACTTTCACACAATGGGCATAGACCACATATTTGTCGATGAGAGCCATGTAATGAAAAATTTAATGTTTCAGACACGCCACACGAGGGTTGCAGGTATCGGCAATACCAAAGGCTCGCAAAGGGCGATGAACCTGCTGTTTGCCATCCGTGACATTCAGCGCCGGACAGGTCGTGACCTTGGGGCTACGTTTCTGTCGGGTACAGTGGTGGTAAATGCACTGACCGAACTATATGTGATGTTCAAGTATTTGCGTCCGCAGGAGCTTCAACGGCAACGGATTAGCTGTTTCGATGCGTGGGCAGCCATATTCACAAAGAAAACGGCAGATTATGAATTGAACGTGACAGGCTCGGTGAAGCGCAAAGAGCGTTTTCGTACTTACATCAAAGTACCGGAGCTGGCAATGTTCCTGCGTGAGATTACGGATTACCGTACAGCCGACATGATAAATCTTGATGTGCCTGAGAAGAACGTGCGTTTCCTCTCTTATCCCCCGACAATCGAGCAGGAGGAAATGATAGGACGCTTGGTATCTTTCGCCGGTAGCGGCCAGTGGGAGGACTTGGGGCTTGACGTTCCGCAACCCGACAACCTCGACAAGGCGAAAATGTTGGTTGCGACCAATGTAGCCCGAAAAATGGCTCTTGATATGCGCTTGTTGGGTTGCAAGTTCAAGGATGATGCCGATAACAAGGCTTCTATCTGTGCGAGGACAATCTATGATTACTATATACGCTCGAATGACAATCGGGGTACACAGTTCGTGTTCAGCGACCTTGGTACATACAAACCGAACGAATGGAACGTATATACCGACATCAAAGAAAAGTTGGTACGGCTCGGTATTCCTGCTGATGAAATACAGTTTATCCAATGCGCCACTACCGAGAGGGCAAGAAAAAAGCTGTTTGAAGAAATGAACAACGGCAAGGTGCGAGTTCTTTTTGGAAGCACGACCATGTTAGGCACAGGTGTGAACGCCCAGCAAAGGGCTGTGGCGGTGCATCACCTTGAAATACCTTGGCGACCTGCTGACATGGAGCAACGAAACGGCAGGGCAATACGCAAAGGCAACACCGTAAAGCTGTGGGGTGGCAATGTGGTAGATGTCGTAATTTATGGTACGGAAAAGACCCTCGACGCCTATAAGTTTAATCTGTTGAAAAACAAGCAAATGTTTATCAACCAAATTAACAACGGCACAATCGCCGTGCGCCGTATCGACGAGGGAGGCATGGATGAGGACAGCGGTATGAACTTTGCCGAGTTCGTGGCTATTCTGTCAGGCAATAACGACTTGCTGAACAAGACGAAGCTCGACAACAAGATTATGCAGCTTGAAAAGGAACAGGCTATTTTCAAGAAAGAACGCATCCGTGCCGAGCGTAAAATAGCTGCCGGTCAGGGAGAAATCGAAAAGGCAAAGCGTACAGAGGCCAATCTCATGAGGGATTTGGAATACATCAACTCGTATAATGGGATAAAGGCAACCTTGCTTTTGAGCTTGCCGCAAGCTACTACCGAGGAAGTAGGCCGGGAGTTGCACCGTATCGCCAAGACCTACCGCAACGAAGCGTATGGCACAGTTGGCACGTATGCAGGGCTGAACTTGTTAGTGCGTAGCGAGTACAGCATAGACGGTACGTTTGACCGCAATACATTCTTTGTAGAGGGTATAAGTGGATTGAAATACCGATGCGGCCTGAGTGGTGCACTGCCGCTTGGTTTCGTTGAGTCGGCACAATATCCGCATGGAGTATTAAGCAAATTGCCCTCTCTTATCGAGAAACAACAAAAGGCGGTAGAGCGGATAGAAAGCGAAATTCCTACATTGCAGGACATCATTTGTCGCCAGTGGAGTAAAGCCGATGAACTGTCAAGGCTCAAACAGGAATGTAAGGAACTTCAACACAGGATTGATGAAAGCCTGAAAGAGACCGGACAACCGCAGGCAGCCAAACACGAAGCTATTGCCGAAGCTGCTTGACATAATCATAATTTCAACCGTTCCCTCTGCATGGTCGTGATGACCGGGCAGAGGGATTTTCTTTGCGCTCCGGTCTGCCGACGGCTCTACTCTTTTATGGCATCCTTCCTCCCTTTATAGCCTCCCGATTCCCCGCCGCCACCCGTTTCCATTTATAGCCCTCATATCCTCTATTTTAACCCAATTAGGAATAATGGTCTTTCATCGCGTCTCCGTTTTTTACGATACGCCATTTTTAGCTTCTACATTGGCATCAATGTATCACTTTAGCCTTCACACCTCCTAATAGCTTCAATCAAGACATCTTTTAACCTTATGAAGGCAAGTTTATCCACTCCTTTTGATATGCTGATTTCATTACCGACCAAATCTTTCAGTTTGAGTAAACAAGGAATATCCGCCTTATATCTGTCTCCCACATCTTGTTGGTCATAGCCAAAATTATAATGATAAGCAAGAAATTGCGTAAAAGCATTTCTGCTTTTATTGCTTAGTTTGCAGATAGCATCAAAAAGAGCATTGGCATCTTCAGATGCAAATATCGCACGAAGTTCGTATGTACAACTTTTATCTGGATAAGGCAATCTGTCTATAATTATAAGTTCCTCTACTGTTTCTTCAGTCAAATTACGCAGTGCTTTTTGCATTTGATCCGGCAACTCATTTATCTTTGATTTCACCTGCTGCAAGAAATAGTCCACAATATCATCTGTTATTGGAGTCTTGACATCTGTGGTTACGTAATTACATCCACTAATAAAAAGCCCTCTTAGCTGATAAAGTTCCTCTAAACTGGTTTGACTATTAATCATTTCTGCTATTCTCACTTTTATTGAAGAGATGTGAGGCTTTATATCAGAAAAAATGCCAATAGCGTCAAAATACGATAGATACGCGATACTATAACCAAGTTGATAAGCGTCTTTTATCTCTTTATCCAATATGGCTTTTATAGTGGCCTGGCAAATACTTTCAAGTATTTGCTGTTCCATGTCGAAAAAGCCGGGTAGCATTTCCCAAGGCTTCAACTCTTCTTGCTTATCCTTTATTTCTGTAACAATAAATTCTACAAGTGGAGCACCTGTGATAATATATTGTATAATAGCCGTAACATACTCCGGATTTAAGACATTATAAATTAACCCCTTGTTCAAAGAGTGATATTTTTCCCTTAGATGCTGTATCCTTTGCTTATCCTCATTATCATCTTGGAGTAGTGAAATCTGACAATCTCTACTCCAATTACAAATTAACTCTTTGTTCTCACTATTATTATACTCTGCATACACAGCAATAAATGACCCAAGAATATTTTTAAGAAAGATATTATCCTTTTCAATCAGTTCGGAAGGAAGTTTGTTTAAGTGGCTTTTAAAATCATACAAGCATTGTCTCAAAACCCGTAAGTTATCGGATTTTGTACACATAAAACAGGCAATAATGAAATCACGCATTTCTTTCAAATAATCGGATACCGGTACTTCGTCAAGGAAGTATTCGATGGCTTCTTCTATATCGGGTTGTATTTCAAATTCCTTGCCTATGGTCTTTTCCTTAAACTCACCCAATGTAGCCTTGGGAAGTTCTTCAAGGTGGTTTTCATCCCCAATTACGACAACATGACAATTACAGTGCTCTACAAAATAGTTGATGAAGCCTAACAATTCCTTCATCTCTATCAGGCACCTTTCGATGTCATCGAATATCAGAAACTTTACACCTTTTATACTGTCGTCTTCCACTTGTAGTAACGACAATGAATCCAGTGTTGCGGAAAATGAACCATCCTCTTTAGAGTTGTCATTAAAATCCACACTCGTCTTGAAGACTACCTTACCGGCTAATTTCAAAATACCCTTTATGAAACGCCCGGTTTTCGAATAGAAGAAGGGATTTAATTCCCTATCCATAGCTGTCTTGATGTCATTCACGCTATCCATTCCATAGGTCGAAATATAGATGGGCTTTAGCGTAATTTCCTCGTCGGTATCTGCGGTCTCATCAAACCTCTTCTTCCATTGTTTTATAAGATGGGTTTTGCCGCATCCCCATTTTCCTTTCAGCATCACGGCATACTGAGGATTAGGATTGTCAGCATAGCTGTTTAAAAAATCAAGAATTAAAGTGTTCATACCTTTGTTATTAACATAATTCTATTTTAACTCCATTGGGAAACTGGAATGTAGCAATAAGAACATTAAATATGAAATAGTAAAAGACGCTGCAAATCCATTATCACCACATCCGCAATGAACAAAGTTAGTGATATTTCTTGATACGATAATATCCAAACAACTAAATTTCATGTTTCTTCTTACCATTGATTGCTTAAATATGCGTCTCCTATCATAATAATATCCGCAGAAAATGTGATGGTGGAATACATTTGGCGTTTCCTGTCAACATTGTAAATCTCTTTATAATACACGATATACGCATATTTGAACTCCACGACACGAAAGATTGAATTATCCTTAGTGTTATAATAAATCACCTTGCCGCTTATCGCTTTGAAAGGGCAGTTTACCATTGCTTCAAGAATAGTAGTTTCTCTGGTAGATTCAACGGTTATAGTAATACGTCCGCCAATAACATTTGTCACCGGCCTTCCTTTATTATCTGTCTTGCGGTTAAATTCAATATGTGATGAAATCACTTCTATGTCCTTTCCTTGCAAGCACACAGTTGCCTTTAATTCTGCCATGCTGATCTTATTATTTATTAATAAAACCAAGACATTTCGCCTTGGTTAAAGCAGTCAGACCGCTTTCAAGACAAGAAGGAGGATATCATATTTCGCAAAAATAGTGTTTTCCCTTGAACATAACAAACAATCAATTAAATTTATTAATCGGCTAAATAGAAGAAAATCTGTTTACAGGCTATCCTTCCTTCTGAAATATTACCCTACATAGTCTCTTTTCTCGTCCTGCTATTCAATTCATCACAGGCAAAGCAAACCGGCTTTTGAACAAAAGAGGTTAAATCGTAATCATTCATTGCATTCTTTTTGTTCTTATGGTAGAATGTTTTATTAGTGAGTGAGGCTGTTGTGTAATTTTCTTGTTACAGTTCAGGCAAGAGCCTTATGCGATGGCATTATTGATGTTTAACCCCTATAAACTTGCGAGTTATGAGAAAAAACGCTAATTTTGCAAATCACGAATGTGCGCTTAGACGCATACTATTAATTAATATATTGAAATTGAAACAGTTAGTATCTAATCTTTATCACTTTGCCTTTGGGAGAGAAGTGCATACCAACGGTATGAATGCCGATGGTACTATGAGTGTGGCGGCTGGAGATCCTACGTTGAGTGTAACTCCGTTGAAAGGTCTTGAAATGTTACCAGATAGGATTCCGTGTGAAAATTCAATGTTAGACATTTCTGAGTATAAACAATCTGAGAATCCCTTAATATTTACTGTTGAAGGCTCTTCTATGTCACCCGAAGACATCTCTAATGGGGATAAATTACTATGCAGAAAAGTAGATACCGATGCAGCAAAATTAATCGGGAAAGGAAAATTTGTGGTTATTGCTGTTGATAAGAAATACTATGAATCTAAAAACAAAGAGTTGAAGTTTGATTATAAGTTGCGTCATACCTTATTTAGAGTTCCTGTAGGAATCTCTATTGAGCAGTTGATAGACTCTTTGAAAAAGATAACCAATAGTATCTTTTTGGAAGAAAACCAAGAGAACTTAGAAATCAAGTATAATGAGGCTATTGGGTTTTATAAAGACAAGAAAGAACTTATGTTATCGGTTACTTATCGTAAAGGGAATTTGCGTTATTCTTTCCATCCGGTTGATTTAATACAGTACGTTGCTGAATATGTATTAAAACATAACGGAGAAGAATGGAGAGCTAAAAAACTTGAATAGAAAAATGTCTGGAATAGAATGTATTAATCTACTTGCATTCATACAATTTATAATTGCTTTTGACTTTGGATTATACTATCTTGATAACAAGCATGTGCTGACTGAAATTTATCGTAAATATCAGAAAGATTTGAAGTTGTCGGTACGTGCGGTATTGTCTCGTGCTAATGATATTATAACAAAGAGTTTAAAAAGTGAGGACAATGAATGTATATTAAATAGTGCCTATTTAGATAAGGCATATCGCCGTTTAAAATATCTGACTGATGAAAACCAACTTGATTTGGAAGGTTGCGGTTTCATCGGATTATATGCTGGATTATACGGTTTCTTATGCTTGTTTTGTATCGGGATGTTTGGGTCTCAACATGAAGCACTTGTAAAAACTTATATTTTAGTAACTTCTCAGATAGTTTTAGCTATAGAGCTATTTATATCGGGCTATAATCTTTATCAAGAAGATTGTAGGAAATATAGTAGAAATCTATGGTCAAATATTAGATTTATATTTTTTATTACGCTATTTGTAGTTGCAATTGTTAGCTTTGATTGGACTTATAAGTTTTTCTCTGAATTTGAGTTCCCGTTTGTTGTTATAAGTCTGATTGTATTGCTCTTTCCCCTCATTCTATTCATAGGGCATATCGTAATTTCTCGTATAATAGTAACATTTGTAACAATAAAATGTAGGTATTATTTATACAAAGTAGAGAAATGCCTGCAAGTTCAAGATGTACCACAAGATTAAGACTTGATGTAATCTTTTCAAGTTGAGAGCCGAGCTATCCGCGTAATAGCTCGGCTTGTTTTTTAAATGAGGGAAAGGTTATTTAGGTAGATGATATTTGTCCTTTATATGCTCGGCCACGTGTTCGACTTCCGGGAACAACGTTGATTTGTCTATGCCGAGGGCTTCAAGCTGCTTCCTGATCTTCTGTTTCTGCGCTTTATTGATGATGTACACTTTGTAGCTGAAGTTGAGTGATGCGGGTTGGCTTTTATTGCCATTGATACCATAAAGGAAAAATGCCCCGGACTGCCGGATTATGCGAGGATTGTCAAACATCGGTTTTACACAAAAAACTCTCTCGATATCCTTTGAGTCAATCACATTCTGAAAATGGGGCTTCTCGTACTTAATTTCATGCAGAAGATAGGCTATGTCTGGTTCATCATTAAAATCTTCACACTCCAAATCCCGAAGGGATTCGATACTGAAATCTATTGGGCGTTTTGCAATATTGGATACAACGCTCACCGCATCGCTATCAAAATATTTAACATCTGACGTTTTGACTTCAAACCGGAATAGTTTACCGTCAACATCTTCATTTTCACATGCAAAATACAGAGCTACCAAAGGATTTGTAGTGATATCCAAGAGTCGTGTCGGCAAGGAGTAATGCTGCATCTTGACCAATTTTTCAAAGGTGGATGTACATCCTTTGAAATCAGCCGGACATTGAGCGATAATATCTTTGAATATTTTATCCTCATTCTTTATTAAAAGCTCTTCCCGATAAATGGAGGGTATCAATCCGAAACTTTTATCTGACTGTCCTCGATAAAAGATATGGTAATCCATATTATCTTCTAACTCGTTCTCAAGTTTTTCTAATAGTATTTTGATACTACCAATGTTGGATGAATCCCTCTCCGGAGTATAATTATATGCCTCGTATGAAATCTCCCACGGATGCTTTCCAAGAGTCTTGACTATTTTTTCTGACAACTCACTATATGATGCAAAACTATTATAAGTATAGCCCAATTTTTTGCTTCTTAGATACGATGAAGTGTTGGAATCTAAAGGAACATATTTTTCCGGATTAACGTAGAATAGAACAATACTGAGCTTTCCCTTTCCTACACTTTTAATGTTCAATGCCGTTTGAAAAAGTCGTTCATCTACTTTCCCTTCTTTTACCTGTCCGAACAATTCCCATAATACATTTATATCATTGTTGCCCCTGATTGTCTTCCATGGGAATAGATGCACTTTCATGGGATGTGTTGTCGGGATGCCTGATACATCTGTCGGTTCTGGACATTTAAAATGTAGCTTACGCCTTAAATCCTGTAAGATTTCAACCCTCCTTTCATCGGAGTGAAATTTATTGAGATACGCCAAGAATGTGAACGGATCTATTTCTTGTAATGTAATCTCTTTACCTTTTTCTGTTCCATCTCGAAAACCGGTAATACCGATTTCTTTTAGCGTAGATATAAGTTCCGGTTGGCTATTTTGTTTTCCAAGTAGCCAGTCGGATAGTTCTTTATAGAATGGTAGCCATGTAAATTTATTATCCATGTCTAAAATTTGTTAATTAATTTATTTTTTAGTATCATGATTTTGTAATTATGAAAGCATAAGTTTGTTTTAAACAACAAATTAAATAGAAGCAAATTTCCAACCAGAACAATGGTTTTCTTCAAATATATCCACAAAATATTGATTAACTATTATCATTGCCGAATACTTCTTTAGCCTAAAAATATTTGTTTCTATCTTATGATGAATCAAATGAATATCAAATAAGCTTTTATAATTACCTACAAGACGTTTATTGAAAGAGGTATTAGCCTCTGTCCAATATGTTATTTTTGTATTATTTTCATCAATACAGTCACAAAAGTCTAAAATTTCCAATATATAATATTGTTCTTTTGTTTCATAATTATCTGTTTTGATTGGATAAAATCGAAGGGATTCATTACTAAATAAGTTTTTAAATTTGGCAGAAACAATTATTGAACCACTAATGCTGAGATTTACATCTAATTCCTGTGTTCCATCTCCCAAATCTATTGAGAAAATTATAGGATTGGGTACCGATATAGTATCTCCATAATTGAGTTTTTTTAATTCAAAACCAGTTATATTTATAGGAGAATCAAATGTTAGTGCATTTGGTTCTTGACTCAAATTTAAAATTGCTTTATAATATTTCATTTCCTCAAACTTTTGTTAGCCAATTATTTACATCTGTACCTTTAGTTTGTGCTTCTGTCGCTATATCAGATAATGTCGATAGTACCGCTACTTTATAATCCGATTGATTTGTTGCTGGATCTATGCCTTCAGTTGCCATAGTTAATTTGTCATATACATATTGATGATAATCATCAGGATGTGGTCCCTTATGACCAGGAACATAAACTTTATTTTCAGGACAGTCAATATTCAACCCAGCATTAGTAAAAAATGGCTGAAAAAACCTTGACCATCTTTTACCCCTTATATAATTTTTATTTGTAGCAATATGATGTAATGGACCGTTTAAAGTTGCATATGCACTTTTCCCTAATCCCAGAATATCAATCCACGCATTTGTGTCATCAACATATCCATACAGATTGAGTATTCCGCCAGCCAGTCCAATCGGATCTTGCGAGACATACATTCCCATTTGCGGCGAGTAGTACCTGAACCTGTTGTAGGCCAGTCCTGTCTCACAGTCATAATACTGTCCCTGGAACAGGAACGGCACCATTCCCTTGTTGCCCGTCTCCTCGATGACGTTCCCGTCCATGTCGAGCACCCGGCTCCACACCTCGTTGCCCTCGGCATCGTATGCCTCCGTCGGTGTTCCGAGCTGGTCGGTCAGTATCGAGTAGGACCTGCCTTCCTTTATCATTGCCACCGGCACGAAAGACTCCTCGTCGAAGAGCCATACCGTCATGTCACGGCGTTCCGTGTCCGTGTTCC
>ENA-OYZD01000945-OYZD01000945.1-human-gut-metagenome-genome-assembly--contig:-NODE-945-length-12653-cov-5.954199_pt1 | contig 12653 bp, 6 predicted proteins | sample MGYA00244073_ERZ653470 | MGnify/ENA primary metagenome ERZ653470 (study PRJEB26926, sample SAMN06164895) | human gut metagenome | biome: ENVO:00009003; feature: ENVO:2100002; material: ENVO:00002003... | reverse complement strand
CCTCGCCGCAGAGCGTGGCGAGAATGACACGGCCGCTCGTGGCACCGAGATCGACACCGACGAAATAACGGTTCATCACGGAAAGTTTTAGGTTACTGATGCAAAACTATACAATCTTTTCCCTACCTTTGTTGATGGTTTTGACAAACTATATATAGATTTGACACTATGGACGACCGGCCGCTGAGCATCCTTCACTACCTGCCAGTCTCCCCGCGCGACGAGCAGTGGGGCATCGTCTGCACCACGGCCGGGCACCAGCACGTCCCGCCCGGAACGCCCTACCCCGTCTCGGAACACCCCGAGCACTACCTGTTTTACAAAGGCAGCGGCCGCACGCTCGACGAATACCAGCTGGTCTACATCACCGCCGGACGGGGACGTTTCGAGTCGGCATCCTGCCCGTCGCAGACGGTCGAGGCGGGCACCATGCTCCTGCTCTTCCCCAACGAATGGCACTCCTATTCGCCCGACCCCGGCACCGGATGGACGGAGTGGTGGGTCGGCTTCCGCGGCGCCAATATCGACCGCCTGGAGCAGCAGGGGTTCCTCTGCCGCCGGCGCCCCCTGCTGCGGATCGGGTGCAGCGGCGGCATCGAGCGGTGCTACCGCGAGATCATCGGCACGGTCGAGGAGGAGCGCGTGGGATTCCAGCCGCTCATTTCGAGCATCGTGCTCCACATCCTGGGGTCGGTGCTCTTCAAGCACAGCAACCTGCTCTACTCCGACAACCCCGTCGTCGAGAAGATCAACCGCGCGAAAGCCATCATGCGCACAGACTTCGGCCGCAACCGCTCGCCCGAACAGATCGCCCGCGAAGTGGGCATGGGCTACACGTGGTTCCGCCGCGTCTTCCGCGAATACGTGGGGATGGCGCCGGCGCAATACCAGCACACGATGCGGCTCAACAAGGCCCGGGAACTGCTCGCGACGACAGCCCACAGCATCTCGGAAATAGCCTATGCGCTCGGCTTCGAAAGCGTGAGCGCCTTCTCGCTCTTTTTCCGCCTCCGCGAACGGCTCAGTCCCAGTCAGTACCGCGCCCGCTTCCGGGGCGGGAAGGGGCAGTGACCCGCCGGGGCAGGCCAAGGCAGCAACCCGCCGGGACAGGCCAAAGCCGTGACGCACCGCGGGCAGCCCAAGGCAGCGATACACGGGGGCTACAACCCGCCGCCGACCAAAGCATTGACCCGCGGGCGCAAATAGGGGTTGATGTTATGTATTAAACTGAAATCACGGCATATCACTTACAATCTGCAAGCATAATACACCAAAAAACTGCGCATCCTTTACTTTACTTCCCGTTTCAGCCTAATCGCCCCCGATAAAATCCCCTTTGAGAACTCTTTACGGGGTTTCGCGTATTTCCTCCGTACATCACCGATCGCCGGAAAATTGTTATCTCCTCAGGTTTTCGGGGAAGTTCGTCCCCTCCGGCGAAAAATATTTTTATATTTTTTATATTTTTTTCAAAAATCCACCCCGCAGGTTGGCACATATTAAATATTATTAAAAAAATAAGGTATCCAGAAACACCTACGACCGGAAACCCACCGCATATCAAACCGTACCGGAGGGTATTTTTTCGCCCGAAAACCCCAAAATATTCAAAACACATTGAATTTTATTTTCGTTTTTATAAAAATATTTTAACCCGCATTCAACAATAGTTCGCCGGGTTAAAATAAAATGTTAAGTTATTTATATTTAGCCTTATAACACCTGTTTTCATCCGGAAAAGAGGGCCGGAAAGACCCTTTCCGAACACTCCTGCTTACATTTCATCTATTTTGAACATTTGGCAAATTCGTTTTAATTATTTTTCTTTGTCGAGTAAGAAAGTATCATTTACTTATGCAAAAAACGAAACTTCTACTCAACATTCTTGCATTTTTCCTATGTGCCCTGCCGGCGATAGCCGTAGCGCAGGGGGGGGGAAATGTGACCGTCAGAGGCATCGTCACCTCGGCGGATGACAAGCAACCCCTCATCGGGGTCAACGTGATTTCCGGGGCCACCAGCGGGGTGAGCACCCTTGCGGACGGAAGCTACTCGATCAGCGTCGCCGCAGGGTCGACGCTCACCTTCCAGTACATCGGCTACAAGCCCGCCACCTTCACGGTTCCGGGCGGCAGCGCCTCGCTGACCTACAACGTCTCCCTCGAGAGCGAGGCACAGGCGCTCGACGACGTGGTGGTCATCGCTTACGGTGTCCGCAAGAAGGGCACCATTGCCGGATCGGTATCGACCGTCAAGGCCGAAAAGGTCGAGAACACCCCTACGGCGGCGTTCGACCAGGCCATCCAAGGACAGGTTCCCGGCCTGACGGTACTTTCCAATTCGGGTGAGCCGAGCACGTCGGCAACGATGATGATCCGGGGCATGAACTCGATCAACTCGGGTACCTCGCCGCTCTACATCCTCGACGGGGTCGCCATCGCCAGTTCCGACTTCAACACCATCAACCCGGCCGACATCGAGAGCATCTCGGTGCTCAAGGACGCCTCCTCCACCTCTATATATGGTGCGCGCGCGGCCAACGGCGTGATCGTCATCACGACCAAACGCGGGCGCATGGCCGAGCGGGCGAAGATCAACTACCGCATGCAGCTCGGTTTCTCGCAGATCGCCTACGGCAACTGGGATCTGATGGACACCGACGAACGCATCCGGTACGAGAAGGAGATCGGGTTCACCGACGGCAAAAACTACAACGTCCTGGGCAAGACCAACGTCAACTGGCTCGACGAGGTGTTCAACGATGCCGCCCTGCTCCAGAACTACGAGCTCTCGGTTTCGGGGGCCACCGACAAGACCAATTACTACGTCTCGGGCGGCTACTACAACCAGGAGGGCATCGCCGTAGGTTCGGCCTTCGAGCGTTTCTCGCTCCGCGCCAACGTCGAGCAGCAGGCCGCCAAATGGCTCAAGCTCGGCACCAACACGATGATGAACTACCAGACCATCGAACGCGCCGAATCGGGCCAATATACGCTCGTGACCCCCATCTCGGCCGCACGTTTCATGATGCCGTACTGGAATCCCCACCGTCCCGACGGCTCGCTGGCCTCGATCAAGGACGGCACCTGGAAGGGCGAGGGCCAGAACCCGCTCGAATGGCTGGCCAACAACAAGATCTCCTATAAGAAATACAAGGTGATCTCGACGCTCTTCGCCGAGGCCACCCCCATCGAGGGGCTCACCATCCGGTCGCAGTTCGGCGTGGACTATTCGCACACGACGGGCTTCGGCGCCTCCTACCCCAACTACCCGCCCAACCTGGGCTCGGGCACGGCACAGCGCTACTCGACCGACGGCATGAGCCTTTCGGTCACCAACACGATCAACTACCGCTTCTCGCTCGACGGCGGGCACTCGTTCAACTTCCTGTTGGGCCAGGAGGGCGTCGATTACAGCTACGAGGAGTTCACGCTGGCGACCCGCGGCCAGAACAACGACAAGCTGGTCAACATCTCGTCGGGAACACGTGCCACGTCGTGGAGCGACGTCACCGACGACAACTACGCCTTCCTGTCGTTCTTCGCGCGCGGCGAATACAACTACGCCGACCGTTACTACGTCGACTTCTCCGTCCGTACCGACGGCTCCTCGCGCTTCGGCACCTCGGGACGCTGGGCGGCGTTCGGCTCGGTGGGCATGATGTGGAACCTGCGCAACGAGAAATTCATGGAGAACTCGCGCCGCTGGCTCACCAACGCGCAGATCGCCTTCAGCACGGGTACCTCGGGTAACTCGTCGATCCCCAACTACGAACATATGGCGCTCGTGAGCGGCGGCCTGAACTACTACGGCGACGCCGGCATCGCCCCCTCGCAGCCGGGCAACGAAGACCTGCAGTGGGAGAAGCTGTGGATCACCAACCTGGCCGTGCACCTGGGCTTCTGGAACCGCCTGAACGTGGACGTCGAACTCTACCACAAGAAGAACAGCGCCATGCTCATGGAGGTTCCCGTTTCCTACACCACCTCCAACGGCTTCGGCTTCCGCTGGGACAACGTGGGCGACATGACCAACCGCGGCGTCGAGGTGAGCCTGGCCGCCGACGTCATCCAGCACAAGGATTTCGTATGGAGCGTGAACGCCAACGTCTCCTACAACAGGAACAAGATGACCAAGCTCTACAGCGGGGTCAGCGAATACGAGCTTTCGAGCACCAACACCAAACTGGTCGTGGGGCACTCCTTCGGCGAGTTCTACCTCAACCGGTTCGCAGGCGTCAACCCCGCCAACGGCGACGCGCTGTGGTACACCAAGGAGGGCGAGCTGACCACCGAGCTCCGCGACGAGGACAAGGTCATGGTCGGCAAGAGCTACGTGGCGCCCTGGCAGGGCGGCTTCGGCACGACGCTGGCCTGGAAGGGACTTTCGCTGTCGGCACAGTTCAGCTGGGTCGCCGACCGCTGGATGATCAACAACGACCGTTATTTCGACGAGTCGAACGGCCGATTCGCCTCCTACAACCAGTCCAAGCGCCTGCTCAACCGCTGGAAGAAACCCGGCGACATCACCGACATCCCGCGCCACGGCGTCTACACCGAGTTCGACGACCGCCTGCTGGAGGACGCTTCGTTCCTGCGCCTGAAAAACCTCATGCTGAGTTATTCCTTCCCGCAGGAGTGGCTGCGCAAGACACGCTTCATCAGCGGTGTGAAGATCTACGCCCAGGCCCAGAACCTCTTCACCTTCACCAAATTCACGGGCCTCGATCCCGAAGGGTCGAGCAATATGTACCAGGCACAGTACCCGATGGCACGCCAATTCACCTTCGGACTCGACTTAACATTCTAATCAGGGACTATGAACATGTTACGCAATATAAAATTCTATCTTTCGGCCCTCGCGATACTTGTCGGCGCCACCTCGTGCCTGGACAAGTACCCCGGTTCGTCCATCCCGGAGAAGGAGGCCATGCGCACCTTCGCCGACGCCGAGCAGACGCTCACCGGCATCTACGCCTCGCTCAAGAGCAACGCGCTTTACAGCGGCTACCTCACCCTGCTGCCCGACATCCAGGCCGACCTGGTCTATGCCGTCGAAGGCAACACCAACACCTACGGCTCGTTCTGGCGCTGGGACATACGCCCGACCGACCTGCAGCTCGAAGCGGTTTATGCCGCCCTCTACAAGGTGATCGGCAACTGCAACTTCTACCTCGACCGCATCGACGAGGTGGTGGCGAACGAGATCAGCGACACCAACATCGAGAAGCTCGAACAGTACACGGGCGAGGTCTACGCCGTGCGTGCGCTCTGCTATACCGAGCTGCTCAAGACCTTCTGCAAGGCCTATGAGCCGGACACGGCCCAATCGGAACTGGGCGTCGTGCTGCGCACGAAATACTTTACGCCCGAGGCGGCACGCCGCGCATCGCTCTACGACTCGTACCAGTTCGTACTCGACGACCTGGCCGAGGCCGAGAAACGCCTCGACAAGGAGAACGACGCCTACGGCAACGTCTACATGACCTCGGCCTCGGCCGAGGCGCTGCACGCCCGCGTGGCGCTCTACATGCAGGACTGGGACACGGCGATCGAATATTCGAGCACCCTGATCGACGAAAAAAAGGCCACCTTCCAGCTCTCCGATGCCAAGACCAACTACACCTCCGACTACACCTATTTCGACTACATGTGGGCGTACGACCTGGGATACGAGGTCATCTGGCGCATCGGCTTCACCGACACCTCCTACGGCGGGGCGCTCGGCACGGTGTTCCTCAACTTCAACAAGGACTACACCTATTTCTATCCCGACTATGTCCCCGGCCAGGCCGCCCTGGATCTCTACGACGATGCCGACCTGCGCTATTCGGGCTACTTCTACCAGACCGAGACCGGTTATGCCCACGGGCTGAGCTGGCCGCTGCTGGTCAAATACTACGGCAACCGCAACCTGATCGCCAACCAGATCTACCATGTCTCGATGCCCAAGCCGTTCCGCCTGGCGGAGCAGTACCTGATCCGCGCCGAGGCCTACTGCCAAAAGAACGATTTTTCGAAGGCCGGCAACGACCTCTCGACGCTGCGCAAGATGCGCTACAAATCGGGCGGTACGATCAACGTCACGAAGGACAACTGGTTGCAGACCATCTCCGACGAGCGCCTGCGCGAACTCTACATGGAGGGTTTCCGCCTGCACGACCTCAAACGCTGGCACAAGGGCTTCGAGCGTAAGCCGCAGGCCAATTCCCAGGCCGAAGGCAGCTCGCTCAAGATCGAAGCCGACAACCCGCTTTTCGTATGGCCGATCCCGCAGCACGAGCTGGAAGCCCCCGGCTCGGAGATACTCCCGAACGAAAGCAACAGATAGCAACAACGAATAGAAGAGAGACAATGAAACGAATTATCACGGTTTTGTTTGCAACGGGACTCCTGGCCGCCCTCGCAACGGGTTGCAAGGAGGAATATAAGACCTACTCCGATGCGGAGTACGTGCTGTTCGCCGACACCCTGGCGACCTACGCCGTACTCCAAGACCAAGACTATTTCTCGGTACCGGTCTCCTCGACCGTCGCGTGCGATTACGACCGCACATTCGGCGTGGAGATCATCGACCAGGGCAGCAATGCCGTCGAGGGGAAGCACTACCGCCTCCTGTCGAACACCATCACCATAAAGGCCGGTTCGCGCAAGGCCGACGTACAGGTGCGCGGGTTGTACGACAACATCGAAGATACCGACTCGCTGGGCTTCATCCTCAAACTGGTCATGCCCGAGCAGCTGAAATGGGATCTCTACCACGACCGGACGAAGGTCGTCATGCAGAAAAGCTGCCCCTACGACATCAACGAATTCACGGGCTGGTGCGTGGTGACCTCGACGTTCCTCAACAGCTACCCCGGCGTGGAAAACAAGAGCATCCAGCGCCTCATCCGCACCGAGAAGCACCCCACCGAAGAGAACATGATCATCCTGCACGACTGGCTCTTCTCGGGCTACGACGTCACGATCCGCCTCGACCCGGGCGACCCCATCGAACCGCTGGTGACCATGGACAAGAACCAGGTGCTGGCCGACGAGGCTTCGGTCTTCGGCCAGATCCTCGGCGACAACAAGATCCTCGTCACCAACAGCCCGCTCTACGACTCCTATTTCAACAGCTGCCAGCATTTCGTGGCCCTGTGGATCAAGGTGCACGTCGAGGACATGGGCGTGAACGTCGGTACGGTAGGCCACTTCTATAACATCATCGAATGGGTCAGCGACGAGGAAGCCGAGCGGCTCCAGCGGGAAGAAGGCATGCTCCCGGGAGGCGTCATAACGCCCGAATCGCTCTAAATCATAACGTAAATAAAGAAACGAAATATGAAAAGACATTATTTGCACTTGGTGATGTCGCTGCTCGCCGGAGCATGTCTGGCGGCCGCTTCGTGTTCCGATTCGGATGAGGATACGAAGCTTCCCAGCCCCAACTTCCCCGAGGCGGTTTCAGCGACCATCGAAGCCGGCGGCACCTACACGCTCGAGATAGAGCCCAACCAGAACTGGGAGGTGAGCGTCCCGACGGCCACCGCCGCATGGTTCTGGATACAGGACGAAACACAGAAAGTCTGGACGCTGCGCGGCAGTGCGGGTGCATCGCGGATCGTAATCGGCGTGGCCGAGCTCGATGAGTTCGACGACACGCGTGTCTGCGAGGTAACCCTCAAGATGGGCGGCCAGAGCAAGGTCATCGCCACGATCACACGCGGAACGCTCGAACGCGGCTTCAGCCTGCGCACATGCAAGATCGACCAGTACGGCGACTTCGAATACGGCGACAGCGAAACCGGCCTCACCTACTCCTATAACGAAGGGGAAGCCCAAAGCATCGACCTGACCTGGCCCGAGGGGCGCACCGATTTCTCGATGCCGATCCTGGTCGAGGCCAACTACGACTGGGCGATCAACCAGTTGCCGGAGTGGGTATCCACCCCGTCGGTGACGGTCGGGAAACCCGGCACGAAAGTCGAGATCCGCATCCAGGGCAACCCGTCGGCCTATCCGCTCGACGGGGCGCAGGACAAACTGGTGTTCATCGACAAGAGCAACCTCGACGCGAAGGTCGAGATTCCGATCACGATTCCCTCCTGCCGCGACATTTTCGACGTCACGCTCGACAAGGAACTCAAGTTCAACGCCGCAGCCGAGATCTACAACAGCATGAACGGCGACTGGTCGCCCGGCACCGCACGCGGTTCGGTCAAGGGCATCAGGGGTGCGAGGATCTATGTCATCGCCGAAGTCACGGATCGCTGGGGCAATACCGGCCTGAGCGGCGACGAAGCCGACACCAAATGGGTCATCGTCGAGGAAAGCGCCTGGGACGAGGAGCTGGTCATCATGGATCGGGGCTTCACCGTCGGCACGGAGGTCAACCAGGGCGATGCCCGCACGGCCAGGATCATCGTGCTCCCGGCTTCGATGGCGGTCTCCGACCCCAACGAACTCTTCGACTACGACATCAAGGAAGAGTACCAGCCCTATGTCTTCGCCACGCTGACACAGCAGGCCAGCCCCGGCCCGATCCAGGCTGCCAACCCCGAGGGCATGGCGGAGATCGGCACCTTGTTCGAGAAACTCCCCTCGACCCACTGGTCGCTCCGCGAGCTCGAGGTCGACGATGCCTACAAACTGACCTACACCAAAGCCTGGTCGAACGACCCCGAAGCCACGCTGACATTCGAACGCGACTTCACCGGCTATAAATGCTACGACGCCGACTGCCAGCCGCTGTCGGACGAGCAGAACTGGCTCTCGGTACGCCGCGTCGAAGGCGGGGCCATCATCGACATGGATCGCGAGGACGAAGGCTACATCGTCTTCTACGACGCCGAGGGCAATATCGCGGCCGTCAACTGCCTCTACGATCCCAATGCGGACATCGGCGGCACGGACATCGGGTTCGCATATCCCGAATACGTCACCGGCGCGACCCTCGAAGAGATCACCTCGGGCGAATACTACGAACAGTATGCGGAGTACGGCGCCCCGATCTACCACCTGACCTATGAGGGAGAAACCACAAACGCCGTGATGAACGTCCCAACCTACTCGAGTTTCATGGCCCAAGGCGATGCGGAAAGCTGGCTTACGGCCGAATCCTACGGCCCGACCCAGATCTACGTCAACATGGACTCTCAGACCGCCACCGAGGGCGTCATGTTCCTCTACGGTGCCAACTGGAACGTGGTGATGGTGATCATCTGCACGCTCAACATCTGACCCCAATGATTCAGGGCCCCTCTCCGAAGGGGGCAGGGGCCCTGTTCGATACGACTACAATTTATGGAGAACATACAGACCAGGTTTTTAGATATGAAACTTTTAAAATTTTCCGTAACGGCACTCCTCGCACTGGGCATGGCCTTCCTCGGCGGATGTTCCGACGACGACGGCATCGACAACCGCGACCAAGATTACGGATACGTTCAGTTCAAGCTACACAAGGAGGCGTCCTACGACGCCCTGAGTCGGGCCCAGAAACCCCAGCTCGACTACCTTTCCGAAGCCAGCAAGGTGCAGGTCTCGCTCTATTACGACGGCACGACCATCACCCAGTCGCTGACGCTCTCGGCCCCCGACAAGCAGAGCGCCGAATTCGGGCTGCGCAGCGAGAAGCTCCGGCTGCTGACGGGACAATACCAGATCATCACCTTCTCGCTATTCAATGCCGACGACGAGCTGATCTACAACGGCATGCCGGGCGAAGAGAGGCTCGACATCGTGGCCGGCGGCCTCGTGTCGCACGACCTGACGGTCGACGTGGAGCCGCGCGGTACGGTACGTTTCTCGATCTCCAAGGACTTGTCGGACTTCACCGAGACGCCCGTGGTGACGCGCGCCGCCGAACGGCAGTACACCTTCGACGAGATCGCGTTCCTCGACCTGACCGTAAGGCACAAGACGACCAACGAGCTCACCACGTTCGAAAAACTCCCCGCGAAGTTCTCGATCCACTTCAGGGACGACCGCGAGGACGGGGCTCCCGAGGACATCGAGGACGGCTACCAGACCTCCTCGCTCGAATGCGACACGCTGCTCTCGCTCAAGGCGGGCGATTACAGCCTGGAGAAATACCAGGCCTACGACAAGAACAAAGTCCTGCTGGAGACCAACAAGCGTCCCAAGAACCTGGATTTCACCATCGAGGACAACAAGACCACCGAGGCCAAAGTCGGCGTCACGCTCTACGAGGCCGACGAGTATATCCGCGACTACTACGCGCTTTACGAAATCTGGAAGGCGCTCGACGGGGAGCACTGGTCTTACAGGGGTGAAAACTATCCCACCGGCGTCAACTGGGATTTCAACAAGGATCCCGACCTGTGGGGCGTCCAGCCGGGCGTGGAGGTGCACTCCAACGGCCGCGTGGCGAAGATCTCGATCGGCGAGTTCGGCTTCCGCGGGCACGTGCCGGCAGCCATCGGCCAGCTCTCGGAGCTCGTCGAGTTGTATCTGGGCACGCACAACGACGGCAACCTGCTCGAATACGACCCCTCGCTGGCACACGACAAGAGCCTCTCCGAGCGCAACCGTACCCGCATGGAGCGCCACAAGGAGTTCCTCTCGCTGATCCATATCCCGACCCAGACGTCCGAGCCGATCGCCCGGGCCCTGGCCGAACACGGCATCTCGATCCCGGCCACGTCGCTTTACAAGAATTTCACCGAGGATCAGATCATCGACCGCAAGACCGGCCTCCAGAACAATATCCGTCCCTACGACGTCGTACACGGCAAGCTCACCAACGGCCTCAAGTCGATTGACCCGGCCATCGGCAAACTCGAAAAGCTCGAGTACCTCAACATCGCCAACGGCGAGCTGGAAGAGATCCCCGCCGAAGTGGCCAATCTCAAGTCGCTGACCGACCTGGAGATCTACAACTGCCCGAAGATGACCCGCTTCCCGGTGGAGATCGCACAGATGCCCGAGCTCGTTTCGGTCAACATCTCCAACAACGCCCAATGGTCGGCCGAAGAGCTATACAAGGGGCTCGACGCCATCGCCAACGGCCCATCGAAGGAGAAGCTCCAGATCCTCTATGCGACCAACAACAAACTCAGGGAGATCCCCGAGTCGTTCAGCAACCTGAAGAAGATCGGCCTGCTCGACCTGTCCCGGAACCAGATCGAAACGCTCCATCCGCTGGGCAAGGAGGTCGCACCCGAACAGCTCTACCTCGACCACAACAACATCACTTCGCTCCCGGCCAACAGCGACGGCATCTTCTGCGGCACGGACGACACGGAGACCTTCTCGGTGACCTACAACAAGCTCAAGAAGGTTCCCAACATCTTCTCGGCCAAGTCCAAATACGTCATGAAATCGGTGGATTTCTCCTACAACGAGATCGACGGCTTCGAAGGCGAAGAGGAGGGCAAATACAAGGGCCTGCGGGTGGAGACCTTCTCGCTGGCGGCCAACCCCGGGCTGACGAAGTTCCCCAAATGCCTCGGCACGACCAATTCGCTGGTTTCCTACATCATCCTGCGCGGTTGCAGCATCGACGAAATCCCCGAGGGCAGCTTTGGCGGCAAGAACTCGACGGCGCTCATATCGCTCGACCTGACCTACAACAAACTGAAGGCCCTGTCCAAGGATTTCACGGCCGAGCAGCTGCCCTACCTTTACGGGCTGGATATATCGTACAACTCGTTCGACAAGTTCCCGTTCGGGCCGCTCAACTGCGCCGGGCTGACCGTATACGCCATCCGCGGCCAGCGCGATGCCGAGGGTAAGCGCTGCCTGCGCGAGTGGCCCACGGGGCTCTACCAGCACACGGGCCTGCGCGGGTTCTACATCGGTTCGAACGACCTGCGCAAGATCGAGGACACGATCTCCTACCTGATCTACCACCTCGACATCAGCGACAACCCCAACATCACGTTCGATGCCTCGGCCATCTGCTACTACTGGCAGCAGGGGGTCTACAACCTGATCTACGACAAGACCCAGAACATCCTGAACTGCGACAAAATGCTCGAATAACACCTAAGGAGAAACGACAATGAAAATAAAGAATTACATACCGGTCATCCTCTGCTCGATCGCATTATGCAGTTGCTCCGACGCCGACAAGAACATCGCGTTCGGGCTCGACAGCGACGCCATCAAAGCCGAAGCCGCAGGGGGAAGCCACAAGATCAAAGTATCGGCATCGGGGGACTGGGTCGCCACCACCGACGAGCCGTGGATTTCCATTTCGCCGGCCAACGGCCGCGGCACCACCGAGTGCAGGATCCTCATCGACTCGGCGCTGACCGACTCGCCCCGCCGCGGCGTGGTACGCATCCAGGAGCAGAACACCTGGGACAAGAAGGAGATCACCATCGACCAGCAGGGTTTCGACTACGCCATCACGCTCGGGGAGAAAGAGGTTTCCGTGGCCAACTTCTCGGCCTTCGGCACCCGTTATTTCGACGTGAAGGTCAAGACCAACGTCGACTTCGCCGTCGAAGTCCCCACCTCGGCCGAAAGCTGGCTCAAATTCGACAGCTATAAGGTCGAACTCGACCGCGGCATCCGCCCGCGCGAGGTGACCGTACGCTTCAACTGGAGCATCAACTCCCAGCCCAACGAGCGTATCGCCGACGTGGTGTTCCTGTCTCTTATACACATCTGACGCTGCCGACGATCTTACGCGTGTAGATC
>ENA-OYZD01000940-OYZD01000940.1-human-gut-metagenome-genome-assembly--contig:-NODE-940-length-12690-cov-3.919905_pt1 | contig 12690 bp, 6 predicted proteins | sample MGYA00244073_ERZ653470 | MGnify/ENA primary metagenome ERZ653470 (study PRJEB26926, sample SAMN06164895) | human gut metagenome | biome: ENVO:00009003; feature: ENVO:2100002; material: ENVO:00002003... | reverse complement strand
TCTTTGAATACTTCCATGATTTCATCTCCCAGTTCGTCATTGCCCACCGCACTTACTACACGGCTGTCGAAACCAAACTGTGAAACATGATAAGCGAAATTAGCCGGAGCACCGCCTATCTTCTTTCCTTCGGGCAATACATCCCATAATGCTTCGCCCATTCCTACAATTATATTATTCATGATCTACAGATTTAATTGTTTTCCAAATATAAAATTATTTTTTGATACGGAAGGTATAGAACAGCAAGTAAAGTACACCGACTGTCATCACAGCAATCGCACCATTCTGCCCCATAGAAGTATCCGAAGCAACTCCCATAGCCAACGGGAAAACGGTTCCTCCGAAGAGTCCCATAATCATCAGACCGGAAACTTCGTTTTTCTTTCCCGGCAGATAAAGCAATGCCTGCGAGAAAATAACAGAGAACACATTCGAGTTACCAAAACCGATCAGAGCGATACAAGTGTAAATCACCGCCTTATCATGGAAGATGAACAACCCTACCATAGCAGCCAGCATCATAACAACACTGATACCGAAGAAAGATTTCGGAGACATCTTACGCAAGATGAAAGAACCCAGAAAACAGCCCGCCGTACGGAAAATAAAATAAAGACTGGTTGCAAAAGCAGCATCATCCAGTGTCATGCCGATGCGTTCCATCAGAATCTTAGGTGCAGTAGTGTTTGTACCGACGTCGATACCTACGTGACACATGATTCCGATAAAGCAAAGCAGGATAAACGGTTTGCCGAGCAATGCCAGGCACTGTCCGAAAGTGGAAGGTTTGCCTTCTTCCTTCTCTTCTTCAATCTGTGTCGCGTTGAGCAACAGAATGGCAAGGATGGCTATTACCATATAAATAGGGAATAATACACGCCATCCCAGATCGAAAGAAGGAATCGCCTGCGTTGCCCCCCACATGGCAATGTACGGTGCTAGGAAAGAAGCGATCGCTTTCACGAATTGTCCGAAGGTGAGGCTGCTTGCCAGACGGTCACCACGAACGATGTTGGAAAGAAGCGGGTTCAGTGAAGTCTGCATCAGTGCGTTTCCAATACCTAACAGGGAAAAAGAAATCAGCATCAGTGCGTAACTGTCCCCGAAGACAGGCAACAGTAAAGAAGCAAAAGTCACGATCAAACTTAGTAACACGGTTTTCTTCTGACCGATACGGCTCATCAGCATACCTGTCGGTACGGAGAAAATCAGAAACCAGAAGAACACCAATGAAGGGAAGATGTTTGCTTGTGAGTCTGTCAGACCCAGGTCTGCTTTTACATAATTGGAGGCAATGCCCACCAGATCAACGAATCCCATGGCGAAGAAACAAAGCATCACCGGGACTAGCTTGGAGAGAGAAGCGTTTTTAGTATTTTCCATTGTTTTATCTATTATAATTTCGTATATTAGCACAGTAATTATTTTCCTTTCCTATTGATCCTTTTTCTTTTAGCCTCCTATTTTCTTTGCTTATCACGGCTGTGAACAGACCGTATCACAAGGGTGATAAGGCCTTATCACAGTAATGAACAGATCGTATCACGTAGGTGAAACGCTATCTATCTCCCATACATAAGGAGAACATAAAGGCATGTTAACGCAAGGATAAAGGTATGTTAGCGTGAATTAAAAAGAGCGCAGGGAGAAGAAAGTCGTTTTTTATTTCTTCAGTTTGTAAACCACGAATGAATCTACTTTATAGGCACCGCCTTTGCTGTAGAAGCTGATATGATTGTAAGGTTCCGAAGGGAATACCTGATTGGTCATAGCGAAGCGTCCACCGTCACCGAAAGCCTCTACACTTGATCTGTCTACAAACAGGCGGAGTTTCATTTCATCCTTATCCCCTTCAATCGCAGTCCAAGTCAGCATCGGGAAGTTTTCGTTGAAATTTACCTCGCCACTCTTGCGACGGTCCATCGAGAATTTCTTCTCTTTCATGTCGTACTGCATGTCTACTTCTTCGCCCTTGTCATTGTAGAGACGGAAACCGATGATTTCTGCCTGCTGATTCTTGAGGGACAGTTCTATTTCGTAAGCACCTTCATTGTTCGGAATCAAATCTTTCACGATACGTGTTCCGTTAACCTTGAATGAGCGCTTTTTGGAAACACCACGCAGTTTCAGTAATTCGGGAGAAGGAGCGGATTGAAGATAAATCCCACCGTCGATGGCAAAGAGACTCAAATCACGAGGGATGGAGTTCGGACTACGGTATTGAGAAGTTGGCACGTCATTTGCATATTGCCAGTTGCTCATCCATGCAATGGCGATACGGCGGTTGTCGGGGGCATCGCTCCAAGTAACTGTAGCATAATGGTCTTTTCCCCAGTCCATCCATTTTGTGACATTCGGCTGATTGTCACAACTAAATTTCTTGCCGTCGAAGCTACCGATAAAGTATTGAGTAGCGGAGTCACCGAAAGGACCGTCACCAAGGCTGCAAAGCAATACCCATTTCTTTTCGTTGGTGCCCTCTACCGGAAGTTCGAATAAATCGGGGCATTCCCATACGTTGCCGTGAGCACCGTATCCTTCGCCGAAGCTGCTTTCAAATGCCCAGTCTTTCAGATTGGGAGAAGAGAAAATCTGCATTTCCTGTCCCACTGCGAGCACCATGATCCAGCGTTTTGTTGCTTCGTACCAAAAAACTTTCGGGTCGCGGAAGTCACGAGCTTCGGATACAAGTACGGGGTTGTTTTCGTATTTGGTGAAAGTGCGTCCGTTGTCAGTGCTATAAGCGATGCTTTGTACCTGACGGTCGCTGTTTTGTGTATAGATGGCGATGATTGCGCCTGCTCCGAAGCCGGCTGTATTGTTATGATCTACCACGGCAGAGCCGCTGAAGATAGTACCAAGCGCATCCGGTGCTATCGCAACGGGGCGGTGTTCCCAGTTTACGAGGTCTTTGCTGATAGCGTGTCCCCAGTTCATGTTTCCCCATTTGGAGCCATAAGGGTTGTACTGGTAAAAAAGATGGTATTCACCGTCTTTATAGACCATTCCGTTCGGGTCGTTCATCCATCCGTAAAGGGGAGAGAAGTGATAGGTCGGACGAAACTTTTCACGGTTGGTCGTATCGAAGGTGTCGGAGAGTTTCATTTCCTTGCAGCAAGCGGTATTATCCGGCGAAAGATTGACACGGATCGGATCGTTGGAGTTCATCTTGAACTTGAAAGAGACCGTTTTGCCGGAAAAGTCGGAAAGGTCTACCGGAACAAAGTAATCTACTTTATGTATGGCGAGACGCACGTCGAAGTTTTTCACCTCTTTATTATTAACGATCATGCTGATACGTACATCGGGAGACGCATCCTCTACGGGCAGAAGCAGGTAGTTCTGGGAAGTATTGACACGTACAAGGCAATGACCTTCTCCCAGATTCTTAATCAGCAAAGGAGAATCCGCCGCTCGGGTTGAAACAGAAATAGTCATGAGAATAAAACAAATCAGAAAGGTCTGAAGTTGTTTGACAGGCAAAAATACATTCATGTTCTATGGTATTAAGGTTGTTATACTTTTGATAGTTGTTACAGTGCAAAGATAGGCGCTTCCAAGGTTAGCGCCTATCACTTTTGTTTCAAACGCTGTAAAAGATGTTACTTGCCGGTGTAGTTTTCATCAATAAGTGCTTACCTGAACGTCTGATACAGTTATTTCACCTTTATAACAGCAGAGTGACCACGGGTTCTTCTGCATTTGGTAGATACGGTTGGTGAAAGATAACTGGTCGTTGATATAAGTCACGCAGACGGACTGGTCACTGTAAATCGTCACACGATATTCATTATCTGCCGGAATATTGAATTTATTATCGAATAAGTATTTGGCATCGTCACCGTCTTTCTCAAAATTCGCTTTGCCTTCATCGGCATTGACATGGATACTATACCAGGAAGCGGAATCCGTTCCACGTACAAAAGAGATTCCGAAACGGTCCGTATTCGAAGCGGTCTTTACGGTGAAAGAAATCTTGTTATGTACTTTCAGACGGTTGAAGATGACGGAGGCACCTTCGCCCAAAGTATAGGTTTTACCGCTTTCGATCATGTTACCATCTTTTGCCATTACTTTCACTTCTTGTGCGGAAGTGTATTTACGGTCGATTGCATCGGGAACTCCAAGGGTTAACGTACCGTCTTCGTGCTGAATGAGGCGTTGTGCCACCAAGTTGCCAGCCCATTCGGGTTCTACATCCCCTACGTTTCCATTATCATTGCCGGCACGGGTAGGACACCAGCCCCAGATGTAACGGTTGGTTCCATCGGAAGCAGTCTTGCCTGCATAGAATGCACGGCTGTCCAGCATACCTTCCCGATTGTCCGGCCATATTCCGGCATCATTGGCGGTAGTTGCTTTCAAATCTTCCAGCGTTCTGCCTTTGAAATATTGTACTTTACGCATGAAGGAAGCCTGTTCCGAATAAATCAGATACCACCAGTCCCCCATCTTGAATACATCCGGACATTCGTAGAAACGATCCCACATCATGGTCATAAAGGTTCCGGCAGATTCCCACTCTTTCAGGTCGGCAGAGGTAAATTCGGCGATATGCCCTTTTCCGTTCTTGCGGGTAGCGATCAGCATGTGATACACACCGTCTTCGGTCTGGAACAGGAACGGGTCACGGAAGTCATTCTTGTCATAACCATACGTATCTCCTTTCAGGTAGAAGGTACGGTTCTTGGTCCATGTCTTGAAATCGGGAGAAGTAGCTACCATCACTACCTGAGCATTCTGGTCGGAAGAAGGCTTGAACTTATTACCGGTGTAGAAGGTATAATACAGTTTGTCGGCAGGGTTATAGATCGTTCCTCCTGTGCCGATGGCAGCATCCTGTTCGTCACGCCCTCCGCAGGAAATCAGTTCGCCGAGAGATTCGTAAGTAGCACCGTCTTTGGTAGCCACCCCGAAAATGGGATGGTACGTAGCTTCGGGGTTCGGACGGTAATCTTGCAGGTACATCACTTTAAAGTCCTTGGCAACCGGATCATAGAATGGCATCGGGTCACCTACAAAGCCGACCTGTGGCTTATAGTACATCGAGAAGCCATGCTCATCACTCGATTGGAAGTATGTGGCTGTACCGTCCCAGTTTTTCTGAGTCAAGATGGGGTCAGTCTCGTCACTGCAAGCAGTCATCGAAGCTATCAGTGCGGTAAATGCTATAGGTAAGATCATATTTTTCATCATTGTTGCTTATTCTTTTTATTTACACAAGTAGTTGATTGCATTGAGAGTCATTTGCTCTACGTTGTAGTGATAGTAGTCGGCAGAAGCGTCTACTCCCTTGCCGTACCAATCATAGCAGCCGGAACCGATACAGAGCGTACGTCCGCTATTGGAACGCGGTTCAAATTCGGCAATGACTACCGCCCCGTCGCCTCCATGTGCCAAATCGATTCCTCCTGTCAGGTTACGCCATGCGTTCAGGTCGTCATAACCTCCCCAGTCTGTCCCGATATGCCACTGCGCTGTGCTATTGGTAATCGCATAGCCGGCATCACAGGTATAGACTGTCGACTTGTCGCCATCTTTCCATCTTAAATCCTGGAATAACGGATGTGATTCACTGCCGGTAATCAGGAAGCTCCATGGGGCAGAGGTGATTTCGGGCGAGTCTTCGTTTCCTCCCCAGCTATTGTTCGGTACACGCTCGTCTTTAGCGATGCCGAGATTGGCGATATAGAAAGTAGCGTAACGGGTCAGCAGCAGATTACCACCATTCTGATAGTAGACTTTAAACTTCTCCGCTGCCGCTTTCGCGTCATCCGGCAAAGGAGGATTGTCACCATTGTCTGCGTGGAAATGCCACCAGATAGCGGTATATTTACCTAAATCCACTTTTCCGTCCACTACATCCTTGAATGAGATATATTCGGACATCGATACATTATCCATCATCCATTGGGCAGCGGCTTTCTCTTCGGGACTCGTCAGAAGACTGACGGAAGAAGCCGTACCGACAAAGGCAGTCGGAATCACATTTCCCTGAGTAACCGTTACCACATAAGGAGTTACTGCCGAACGGTAAGTTGCCGTGTAAGTGACGGGGTTCGTAAAGTCCTGAATACTTCCGGATGCCGGAGTCACGGTAGCTCCGTCCGTTACGGTAAACGTACCTTTCAACTGAGTGATATCCACTGTCAGCGGAACGACTACAGAAATGGTTTTCGATAACTGGTCTACCTTTCCTACATAAGTATCATTCAATTTGAAGGTCAGTATCTTCGCCTCATCTCTCTTCACGGTAATCGTGTAGCTCATTTGTACATCGCCATTCTTCACCGTCAAAGATACGGGAAGAGAAAAGTCGATTGTCTCACCGATAGCGATGCTAGCCTTGGCTCCTTCGGAAAGATTCATTTCTGTGACCACCATGCGGGTAATATCGTAATCGTAGGGCACTCCTACTACGATTGCCTTATTCTGATAGTCGACAGTTCCTGCGTATTCATCCAGCCGGATAGAGTTCACCCAAACATCTCCGTCCAGACGAAGGCCGGATTTGAAGTCATCACTACATCCTGTGACTGTAAGGCATGCCACAGTCACCAACAGGATAGTATAAAGTTGTTTTATGATTGATTTCATTGTATTCTTTGTTTTAAGATGGTTAGTTACCAACCGAAATTCTGTGTATAATTTCCATTACTTGCGCTGATCTGTTCGAATGGAACAGGAAGATATTCGTTCTTATTTTCCGTAAAGCCCGCATTCTTGTAGATAGAGCAACGGGATGCTTCCGTCACGTAATAAGCATTGATGACATCTTTGGCTTCTCCCCATCTTACAAGGTCAAAGAAACGTGAGCTTTCCATACCGAACTCTACGCGGCGTTCCCATTTCAGCATTTTCATGGCTTCGTCCTGAGCGTAAGCTTTCAGGTCGTAAGGAGTCACTTTGAAGTTCACTCCGTAGTCTTCTTTATAATTGAAGATCAGCATGGTGCTTCCGGCAGCACGGCTGCGTACCTCATTGATTAATGAGATGGCATCGGTGATACGTCCGTCGTTCAACTGAATCAGTGCTTCGGCACGCATCAGCAATACATCTGCATAACGGATCACAATGTGATTCAGAGAACTGGCCCAATAAGAACCTTTCTTCAGACAGTCACAATCGGGATCTACATTCTCTTTGAGAGAAACATAATATCCATAAAGTCCCTTGCTGCGGCTCCAGTCATCATTCTTCTGGATGATGTAACCTTCGTTGTACTTATAAGGAAAGCCCGGCATACCCACCGTATGGAACAGACGGGGATCGACATTGTCTGTAGCCACTTCGTAATTCTCATTGTCGTAGGTACTGAACAAAGGCTTTCCCTGCGAATCGGTTTTGAAAGCATTCACCAGATTCTGGCTCGGCTTGTGGAAGTCGCAGCAGCCCAGTATCTGCGGAGTGGTCAGTCCCATTCCCCAATTCAGGTTACCGTTGTAAGTACCGTCGTTGATAGAATACTGAATGGCCCATACAGACTCTGCACCGTTTTCATATTGCGGCAGGAAGTTCATGCTATAGTCCGTTTCCAGTCCGTAACCACCTTTAGCCATGATCAGGGGATCGGTGTATTTCACGACCTGTTTCAGGTCTTCTTCGTTGATTCCGGTAAGGGCATTATCGGCTCCGTCCTGGCGGTAAGCTTTATACAGGTAAGTTTTTGCAAGGTAAGCAGCAGCGGCTGCCTGTGCAGGGCGTCCTTTTTCTATTTGTACTTCCGGCAGGTTGTCGTAGGCAAACTGGAAGTCGTCTGCTATCTTTTGCCATTGCTCGTCATTGGTATAAGTGGTATTCGACAGTTCATTGTAAGCATCCGGTTCCATGTTTTCATCGTTTACAATAACGATCTTCTTGAACAGCTGTTTCAACATGAAGTGAGCGTGTCCGCGCAGGAATCTCATTTCGGCAATGCGCTGGTTCTTCAACGGATAGGTCTTTTCATCCATTTGGTCGAGTGATTGCAGAGCTGTATTGGCACGGGTGATGCATTGATACAGTCTTTTCCATATATCATTGATATTCCAGTCGGTGGTATTGATACCTTTGGATATTTCCAGTGCGTTGAACACACCGCCGTCTTCTGTTCCCGAACCGCCTTTATAGCAATCGTCGGAACGTACATCATAATTCCAGAGAGAGAAGGAAGAGTTGATATCATCACCTGTCGCCCAGATGGCGTAGGCAGAAATCACCAGATTATCTACATATTCGGGAGAAGCGATCTGATCGCCGGTCACAATACCCTGAGGAACCTGACGGTCCAAAAAATCGTCACAACTGGTTGTCAGCAAGGTAATTCCGATTGTTGCTATATATATTATCTTTTTCATGATCATTCGTTTTATTGATGAAGTAAGTTAAAATCCGATGTTAAGTCCGAACGTGATATTCACAGGGATCGGATAAGAAAAGTTCGGGTTCTCCGGATCTTCTCCGGTAAAATTCTTGCTCTTGATGGTCAGCAGGTTCTGTGCACTGCAATAGAAACGCAAGCGGTCCATTCTCATTTTTTTGGAGATAACAGCGGGAACGGTGTATCCTAACTGGATATTGCGCAGTTTCAGGAAAGAACCGTTTTCTACGAAGTAAGTAGAGACACGCTGTTCATTGTTCGTATCACTGCGGGTCAATGCCGGAATATCAGAGTTTGGGTTCGTAGGTGACCAGGCATTAAGCAAACGGGTTCCCTTATTCAGGAAGCCGACATTGGAAGCACTCCAAAAATCGCTTTTCTTCTTCACGTCACTGATTATATCCACTCCCTGAACGCCTTGCCAGAACATTGTCAGATCGAAGTTCTTATATTCCAGATAAATATTCAATCCGTAGCTGAAAGAGGGAGTAGGATCATAAATCCAGTTCTGATCTCTTTCGTCAATCACACCGTTATGGTCAATATCACGGTAACGGATACGGCCGACAGCAGCGCCTTCTTGAGTAGCATGGTTGTCTACTTCATCCTGCGACTTAAAAATGCCATCAGCAATGTAACCGACTTGTGCGCCGTAAGTATGTCCGACTACACTCTTCACACCATTACCACCAAACTTGCCGTTGGCAGCTACCGTTTCCGGCAATTCAAGAATTTCATTCCGATAAGTGGATATGTTTCCGTTCAGGTCGTAAGTCAGTCCAAAGGCAGTCTTGTTACGATAACCCAGATTAAATTCAAAACCCTGGTTTTTCATTGCACCCGAATTTATCCAACGGCTGCCGCCTTCTCCCAGCACTCCTACTCCTGCCATTTCAGTCAGGATATCTGTTGTTTTCTTGTAGTAGTATTCCAGTGAACCGTACAGTGATTGCTTGAACAGGCTGAAGTCGATACCGACATTGGTCTGTGTCGTTGTTTCCCATTTGATATTGTCGTTACCGATCTGGTTGCGTTTGAAACCGGAAGGAAGTACACCGCCACCGTTAGAACCTGTGATATCGTATGCCGTACCGTAGCTCTGTCCGCCGAAAGAATCGGTTGTACCATAGTTAGGTGCATAGATAGTATAACGGGCAAGGTTGGAGATTTCCTGATTACCGGTCTGTCCCCACGAAGCACGCAATTTCAGATCATCAAGCCAGGTCAGTTCTTTCATGAAGTTCTCCTGTGTGATGCGCCATCCCAAAGATACGGAAGGGAAAGTGGCATAACGGTGGTTTTTACCGAACCGGGAAGAACCGTCCCGACGGAGAGTTAACGAAAGCAGATATCTATCGGCATAAGAATAGTTCATTTTGCCAAAGAAAGAGACGAGTGAATACCCCTCACCGGCACCGTATGCTTGTGCCGTGCCACTACCTGCATCGGGCCACATATAGTCGGGGGTAAGGATAGAGAAGTCTTCTTTGTATCCGGAGAAATGGCTGTCGTCTTCACGGTTCAACTCCATACCTATCATTACATCTCCACGATGTTTGCCTACTTCCAGTTGGTAGGTAGCAATGGCGTTCCACATCCATTTCGTCCAGTGTTCCTGCTTGGCTTCCACTGCGCTCTTGCCATTATTTGTCTGCGTTCCTTCCTGATAAGGATAAGTGAAGTAACGTGCCTGCTTGTTGGCATAGTCCAGACCGAAAGTGGAACGTAGATTGAATCCCTTGAAAGGAGTCAGATTGACATAGGCATCACCGAACATACGCCAGTAAGTGTATCGGTTGTCTTTATTGTATTCAAGTACGGCACGAGGGTTACGACGGTCGGGCCATCCGCCTACCGGTCCGCCCCATGAACCATCCGAAGCATATACGGGAATAGCGGAAGGAATGTCCAGTGCGGTTTCAATAATTCCACCCGGAGCCTGCACTTCCGACGTGCGATTTAATGTAAAATGCTGACCGATGGTCAGGATATCATCAATCAACTTATAATCGCTGTTCATACGAGCCGAGAAACGGTCGAAGTCCGTGTCTTTGATAACACCCAGATTCTTGTAATATCCCAGAGAAAAGAAAGAAGAACCTTTCTCCGAACCGTTGCTGACGGAAAGATTGTATTGCTGAATAACACCAGTACGAGTGATCTCGTCAAACCAGTCTGTGTCCGCCACAGGCATTGTATTCTTTGAATCCAGGTATTTGGAAAGAGTCATTCCGTATAATACCGGATTGCCGTCGGCATTATATCCCCAATTGTAAGCATATCCCAAAGCATTACCGTTCGGATTTTCACCGTCGTTCACGTAGGCTTGCCACATAGCTCGTCCGTATTGCTCAGTGTTCAGTACGTTCATTTTACTCTGATACATGGAGGCGGAAACAGAAGCGTCGAAATTGATTTTGATCTGTCCTTTCTTTCCTTGTTTGGTAGTAATGATGATCACGCCGTTCGCTGCACGCGAACCGTAGATAGAAGCGGATGCGGCATCTTTCAAAACCTGAATGGATTCAATATCATTACCATTCAGTTCGTGCATACCGGCTTTGGTAGGAACACCGTCGATTATATAAAGCGGGTCGTTATTGTTCAGCGTACCGATACCGCGGATACGTACGGTAGCCGATCCACTCGGATTACCATCGGCGGTGATGTTCATTCCGGGGACACGTCCCTGAAGGGCTTTCACCGGATTGTTTTCACCTTGCTTCTGGATTTCGTCTACTTTTACTACAGAAACAGCACCTGTCAGGTCGGCTTTACGCTGTGTAGTATAACCTGTTACGACAACTTCATCTACCATCTGGGTATCTTCTTCCAGTAGTACATTAACGATAGCAGCCGCTTTTACGGTCACCGGTTTATAACCAATATACGTAATCTTTAAAGTAGAGTTGACCGGAACTGAAAGAGTGAAATTACCATCGAAGTCTGTAATTGTTCCGTTGGTTGTAGCTGTAGTTTCAACGACAGAAGCACCGATAATCGGTTGCCCATCCGTTTTAGAAGTAACGTTTCCCTTTACCGTAATGTTTTGCCCCCACAGGGCCGACATGAAAGCAAACAGGAAACAAACGCTGCAAAGAAGTTTTTTGTTCTTCATGATACCAGGCATTAGTTTAATGTTATTAATTTAAAAGTACGAATTTTCTCTTTTCGATGATGCAAATTACGGTTGATTTAAGTCAACCGACTGAAAAAAATGTTTCAAATGCTGTAAGATATGTTGCATAGAACGCTATTTTATAGGGTTTTATAAGAATAATTCTCCATCATAAGAAAGTCGGGATTATATTCTCTCTCAATCATAGAAAATACTACCTTTGTATAGTAATTTAAGTCCTTGTAAAAAGGGATATTATTCATATAACAAGCATATAATCACTCAAAGTAACCAACAGAAAACTGAATGATATGAAAACAATCTCCAACGAACAACTTACTATTCAGGTATCTCCGCATGGAGCCGAACTTTGCAGTATCTTCGCCAATGGGAAAGAGTATCTGTGGCAAGCCGACCCTGCTTTTTGGAAACGCCACTCTCCTGTACTTTTCCCGATTGTAGGAAGTGTGTGGGAAAACCAGTATCGTAATGAAGGTATCGCTTATACATTGAGTCAACATGGCTTTGCCCGCGATATGGAATTTACTCTTGTTTCAGAAAAAGAAGACGAAGTACGATACCACCTTGTCAGTAATGAAGAGACATTACGGAAATTTCCTTTCCCGTTTTGTCTGGAAATAGGTTATCGTATTCAGGGTAAGCAGATCGAGGTTATATGGGAAGTTAAGAATACCGGAGAAAAAGAAATGTATTTTCAAATCGGTGCGCATCCTGCATTCTATTGGCCGGATTTTAATGCAGATACACAGAATCGTGGTTTCTTCGGTTTTGACAAGGAAGAAGGATTGAAGTATATCCTCATTTCAGAAAAAGGATGTGCAGATCCTTCCACTGAATATTCTCTGGAACTTACAGACGGGTTATTGCCATTGGATACACATACTTTCGATAAAGATGCTTTGATAATAGAGAATGAGCAAATCCATAAAGTAACCCTTTATACCAAGGAAAAGAAAGCTTATTTAAGCCTGCACTTTCATGCTCCCGTAGTCGGTCTATGGTCTCCGCCTGCAAAGAATGCCCCTTTTGTCTGCATTGAACCGTGGTACGGCCGCTGCGACCGCGCACATTACACAGGCGAATACAAAGACAAAGACTGGATGCAACACCTGCAACCGGAAGAAACTTTCAGAGGAGGGTATACGATTGAGACTGTCTCTTATACACATCTGACGCTGCCGACGATCTT
>ENA-OYZD01000914-OYZD01000914.1-human-gut-metagenome-genome-assembly--contig:-NODE-914-length-12933-cov-5.486411_pt1 | contig 12933 bp, 6 predicted proteins | sample MGYA00244073_ERZ653470 | MGnify/ENA primary metagenome ERZ653470 (study PRJEB26926, sample SAMN06164895) | human gut metagenome | biome: ENVO:00009003; feature: ENVO:2100002; material: ENVO:00002003... | reverse complement strand
GTATTACCTCAATAATCATTTCAACAATTCATATAAGATGAAAACAATCAAAATACTTTTCGCAGATGATGATTTAAAATACTCCATGCTCTTAAAACGTTTTTTGGAAGCAGAAGGCTATGAAGTTACTTACGCAGGGAACGGAAACATTGCTTTACAGCAATTTCCCTTAATAAAGCCCGATTTGGTATTGCTTGATATCAATATGCCCGAACTGAACGGCTTTGAGGTAGCGGCAAAAATACGGAAACAAAATCATCAGGTACTTATTTTCTTTCTTTCAGACCGTAGCGATAAAGCCGACCGTCTGAAAGGTTTTGATCTGCAGGCCAATGATTATCTAGCAAAGCCTTTTTATCCCGAAGAGCTGTTGGCACGTATCCGTGAACGGTTTCAATGTGTAGACAACAGAATTGAAACAGAAAGCTATACATTCGGGAAAAGTACATTCAACTATACCACCAATGAAATAAGGACAGGAAATAACAAGGTACTGATTACTTCCCGACAGGCTGAGATACTCCGAATATTAGCTAAAAACCTCCATGTTCCCGTAGATCGGGAAATACTGTTGAAACATGTATGGGGAGCTTCATCCTATGCCAATTCGCTGGCATTGAATGTACAAATAACCTATTTACGAAAAGCGTTGCGCAATGACTCCAGTGTGAAGATAGAATCACTGATGAAGAAAGGATATGTGTTACACATAGAAAAAGGATAAGAAAACTCTTTATAGTTTGCCTTTCTGAATGAAATGAAGAATGACGAACTATAAAGAGTTCAAATTGCCGAAAGCACTCTTTTTTATAATGTATAAGTTCCTTCGACCAGCTTGCCCATCGCCCATACGGCACGGATATTCAAATCCTGGTCAAGAATCAAGATATCGGCATCTTTTCCTTTCTGCAAGGAACCTTTACGGTCATATACTCCCATAAATTTCGAAGGAGTTTCGGAAGCCATACGGACAGCATCCTCCAAAGGAATTTCCGCCTTCTGCACCAAGGTACGGATCAAACGGTCCATGGTAGCCACACTGCCTGCCAATGCTGAACGGTCTGCCAGTTTGCACACACCATCCTCTATGATGACACGAGGATCGAAAGCCACGTTACTGTCACTGGCCGCACATGCCAAAGCATCTGTAATGACACAAGCACGTTCTACACCCTTTATCTTATAAACCAACCGTAAAATGGTAGGTGGTACATGAATGCCATCGGCCACCACTTCCACATTCATATCGTCTATCAGATAAATACTCTCTACTGTTCCTTCATATTTATACTCACGACGCTTGTGAAAACCGGGCATTGCATTATAGAAATGCGTGGCCAGCGTATAACCTGAATCCCATGCAGAACGAATGTCTTCATATTCAGCCTGAGTATGGGCCACAGATGCCACAATCCCTTTTCCCGTAATGTATTTTCCGAACTGCATAGCCCCCGGCAATTCGGGAGCTGCATCCCAACGCTTGATACAATTCCATTTCTCTACAATAGGAATATACTCATTAGGGTCCGGATCTTTAATATTCTCAGGCATTTGTCCACCGGCCATCTTGATGTTCAGATAATGACCTTCCAGGTGCAATCCCAATACCGGACTGTCCGGTTCCGCCATCAACTTGGTACAAGTTTCGGCAGCCGCCTCAATCATCGGTACGGTAGAAGAAGACAATGTTGGAAAAATACTGGTAGTACCATGTTTCATGTGAGCATTAATGGCTGTACGGAAAGCCTCTTCCGTACCTTCCATAAAATCACCGCCACCACCACCATGACAATGGATTTCCACACCACCGGGAACAACATACATACCTTTAGCGTCAATCAGCTCGGCTCCGATAACAGCTAAATCACAATTGGTAACTTCTAAAATCTTATTGTCGCGCATAAGGACAGACCCGTCCTTCAACCAGCCCTGTGGGGTAAGAATCTTTGCGTTAATGATTTGGGTCAACATGATACTATGATAAGTTAGGATTTTTAATTGGCATATTACATTTGACAACAAAAATAGCAACTTTTTCATTTTTAGAAGCAGGTTTCCCCAATTATTTTCTAACTTTTTTAAATAAATAAGCCCCGCTTAATAAAATCAAGCGGGGCACAGATAGTGGAAATTGAAACAAATCTTTTTACTTACTTATTAAAACTAGCCTACCTGATTTAAGTCCTTTACCTGTTGCGGTCAGTGTAATTTCTCCCGGTTTATCGGTGCTTTGCACAACAGCAGTCATCATTCCGTTAAACACTTTCATTTGCGGAACATGGAAAAGTTCCAATGAAGTGGGGTCTCCGTTTGCACCGGCACGATAGGTTCCCGCACCTTTTACAGCATACTTGATGAGATGCTGTGCGTCGGGACAAAGGTTACCTTCTTTATCCACCACTCTCACTGTGACAAATGACAAATCCTTGCCATCAGCCTTTATTTCATTGCGATCTGCAACCAATTCTATATGGTCGGGCTTACCTGCCGTATGGATTTCCTTTTCGGCTACAGCATCCCCTTTCTCATTGTATGCAACCACTTTCACGGTTCCCGGCTCATACTTTGTATCCATCCACATCAAACGGTAGCGTTTCTGGCGCTTGAAATCTGCTATGGAAGCAGAATCCGCACTATTTTCAGCCGTTACAGTCAAATCCTTGGTACGCTTACCCTGGCTCTTGCCATTGATAAACACTTCTGCAGACGGATAATTGGTATAGACAAAGATCGGGGTCACTTCTCCTTCACGTCCCGGCCATGTCCAATGAGGAAGGATGTGCAGTGTCTCTTCATCTTTGTTCCAATGGCTGCGGTACAAATAGTAACGGTCTTTGGGCAATCCGGCCAAGTCGATTATACCGAACAAAGAAGAATGGCTGGGCCAGTCAGTATAATAAGGAGTCGGTTCGCCCAGATAATCGAAGCCCGTCCATACGAACTCTCCGATCCCCCATGCGTTATCCTCGTGCCAAATCCAGTCGTCTTCCGGCAAATTGGACCAACCACAATGTTCCACATCGTAAGAAGAAGACTGATGATCGTCATATTTCTTCATAGCCTGACGGACAACGGGGAATTTATAGACACCACGCGAACTTACTGTAGAAGCTGTTTCACTACCTAAAATAATCTGCTGAGGCAACTTCTTATAGTTTTCAGGATATTTATGGGGACGATAATTGAAACCGGCCACATCCATAACGGCAGCCATATTATTGTTTACCACGGCATCGGGCGCATCCATACCTTGTGTTACAGGGCGGGTGGGGTCTTCACGATGGCAAATATCCTGCAACATACGCGAGAGTTTCGGACCGTTACTGCCGCTCCACTGATCAGGTACTTCATTACCTGTACACCACATCACAATACTTGGGTTATTACGATAGTGACGAATCAGATTCGTCAAATCCTTATCCACCCATTCATCAAATACTTTATGATATCCATTGGCCATCTTTGCCGATTTCCATTCGTCAAAGGATTCCGCCATCACCATCATACCCATCTCGTCACAAGCCTCCACCAGTTCGGGAGCCGGCATATTATGAGAAGTACGGATTGCATTACAGCCCATATCTTTCAGAATACGAATCTGACGACGGATAGCGGCATCATTTACAGCACCTCCCAACGGGCCCAAGTCATGATGGTTACATACTCCTTTGAATTTGGTCAATTTTCCATTCAGAAAGAAACCCTTGTCGGGGATAATCTCCAAGGTACGGATACCAAAACGAGTGGTATATTCGTCTTTCAAGGTATTCCCTTCATATACTTTGGATTCAGCCGTATAAAGAACCGGAGTTTCAGGACTCCACAACTCAGGATTGGCTACTGCAAACTCCTGTTCAAACAAAGTATTGTCAAAAACACTTAACTTGTTTTCCCCGGTAGCAACCACTTTGCCGTTTTTATCCTTAATCTGCGTCACAATACGGTAATTATCCTTATTGGCTCCTTCGGGACTAACCAAAGAAGTTTTCAAAGACACTTTTGCATATTTGTCTGTCACCACGGGAGTGGTAGCATACGTCCCCCATGTCGGGATATGCGCATCTTCATTGATTACCAGATGAACATTGCGGTACAAACCGGCCCCCGGATACCAACGTGATGATTCAGGCTCGTTTTCCAAACGGACTGCCAGCTCGTTCTTCTCACCCGGTTTCAGATAAGGGGTCGCATCCACATAAAAGGAATTATAACCGTATGGCCAATAGCCTGCCTCCTGCCCGTTCACATAGACACGGGCATGGCTCATTGCTCCGTCAAATATCAAAGTAGCCTTCTTGCCTTTTTCAAAACCGGGAGCATCAAAGTTCAGGCGATACCATCCGGTTCCTACAAATGGAAGACCTCCGGTACGGCCGGCATGTTCCAGAGCCTCTGTTTGTCCATCCTGAGTGATAGCCATTTCCTGCTTGTCGTTATTGATACTGAACGGACCATAAATCGCCCAATCATGAGGAACGGTGACGTTCTGCCATTTACTGTCATTATAACCGGGATTGGCAAATTCCGCATTATCTTCACGCGTAAATTTCCACCCTTTTTCGAAAGTCTGCTCTGTACGTACCTGCGCTTGCATAAAAGCAAAACAACAAACAGCTCCTAACGCAGCACACAAAAATCGTTTCGTATTCATAGTTATTTCTTATTAGGATTTTCTGTTACTATAAAAGTAATTTCACCTGCCTTGATCAAATCATCATGCGAAATCAAATATTTATTAAGTTTCTTATTGCCCAGTCTGATTTCCTTTATATAATCCCCTTGTCCTTCTTTCTTGATAACCAATTCTTTCTTGCCCCAATAGTTAGGATCAAGCTGAACGGTCACTTTATCAAAAGTAGGAGTAGTCAATGTATATTCGGGCACACCCGGACAATCCGGATAGAATCCCATCATACTGAATATAGCCCATGCAGACATCGTACCCGTATCATCATTGCCAGGAATTCCATCCGGCTTAGTTGTGAAATACTTAGCCAGCAATTCCTTCACCAATTTCTGTGTACGCCATTCTTCACCCTTGAAACGACTGAACAGGTAAGGATAAGCTATATCGGGTTCATTAGCCGGATCATAATTTCCTTCATCGAACACGCTTTGCAGCTTATCGACAAATTTCTTATCACCTCCCATCAGTTTCACCAGTCCATTGATATCATGAGGAACAAAGAAAGTGTAATTCCATGCGTTACCTTCGTGGAAACCGGGACTAGGTGCAAAATTCGCTCCTTCTTTCGGGTCAAACGGTTCATAGAACTTACCTTCCTTGGTGATAGGACGCAAAGTTCCGAAATCCTTGCTATAATAATTCTTATACCCCATAGAACGTTTGCGGAACAGTTTCGCATCTTCCTTTTTACCTAGAGCCTCTGCCAAAGTGGACAGCGCATAGTCGGCAACATAATATTCCAAAGCATGAGAAACCGAGTTGTCATACTGGCTTTCCATCGGCACATACCCTTTGGACATATAATCGTCATTATCCGGACGCATCAGATTATCCTTGCCCGGAGTAGTGGCCGACTTATACATTCCCTTATAAGCTTCGTCAATGTCAAAGTCTTGCAATCCCTTCATCCAACTGTCTACCAGAACAGGAATAGAGGGGTCACCTTCCATAGTCAATGTTTCACGACCATATAATTCCCATTTCGGGAACCATCCGTGTTCCTTATACATACCCATCATAGTATGTATCATATCCATCTGACGTTCCGGATAGACCAAAGTCATCAACTGATGGTAGTTACGATAAGTATCCCACAATGAGAATACCGTATAACGGTTACGGTTGGTGGTCAGAATCTTGTCTCCCTCCATTTGTGGATATTGTCCGCTTACGTCCTGCAAAATATTAGGATGAATCATGGTATGATACATAGCGGTATAGAATACTCCCTTTTGTTCTTCCGTACCACCTTCTACCTTGATACGGGAAAGATCATCGTTCCATCTCTTACGGGCCTCCGCACGCAGTTTGTCGAATGTTGTGCCGAAAGGCTGTTCTTTTTCCAAATTCAGACGAGCATTCTCAATGCTGACAAAAGATACGCCCATACTGACCTCAATCACTTCTTCCGCCGTAGTATCGTAAGTAAACCACACTCCTATATCATCTCCGCTTATTTCTTTTGTATAAGCAGTATAGAGTTTGTATTTACCGGCTGTATCGTCCCATTGCGCCTCCACACCCATCGGACGCATCATTTTCCAATAACCGCGTTTTGCCGGTACTTTGTTGATACGCATTACAAAATAGATGGGAAATACTGCCTGAGGATTGTAACAGAAAGTTCCCAACAACTTGGTACCTTCAATCTCACGGTCGTTTACAAAACGAACGGTAGCACCACTCTCATTGGTCAATCCCTCTCCCAGATTCAACAAGATATTGCTTTGTCCGGCAGGAAAAGTAAAGCGTGCCATACTGGTACGTGGGGTAGCAGTCAGTTCACATTTCACATTGTATTTATCCAGTATATTGGTATAATAACCCGGATTTGCAGTTTCACCTTGATAGAAACTTCCATAATTATGATAATCCACATCCAGTTTGCCGGTGGTAGGCATCAATAACAATGACCCCAATTCCGGACAGCCTACCCCGCTAAGGTTAACGTGCGCAAAACCGGTAAGATATTTATTATTGAATTCGTATGGAGTGGACCACCATTGCTTATCTTTATCCTTATCCCCTTCGGGAACTCCCATCACATTGAAAGGAGTCACCGACATCATTCCATGAGGAGTTAATGCTCCGGGATTTGTCGTACCGTAATTAGTAGTACCCACAAAAGGGTTTACATAATCTACCGGCTCTTTCTGTGCTGCCGCAGAAAAAACTGAGATACAAATCAGAACAGCCGATAACAAAATTTGTTTCTTCATGCTATTTGTTGTTTATATAGGTTCTATTATTTCACTACAATTTCATCTGTAAACAAGAAACCTCCGAATTCACCCGAAGATGCCTGATAACGTATGTAACGTGCTTTGGCATTTCCTTCCCAACCAAAGTTGGTGAAAGTCACCTTGTCATCCTTCACTACTTTGTGTTCCATGCGCTTCAGTTCCGTAAACTCCTTACCATCATTAGAAACGGAAATGATTACTTCTGAAGGCATAAAGACTTCAGGTCCACACACCTGCATAAAGTCTGCTCCAACAGAATGAATTTCTGTTTCTTTTTCCATATCAATGGTCACATCCATTCTTTTTTTGTCTATGAAACCTTGCCAGCGCTTGTCACCATAAGTCCAGCCTCCAATCACCCCATCTACCAAGGCACTATCACCACCGGCCGAATAGCCGGGATAATAAGCGGCATCCGGTCCGTAAGTCACTTTCTTACCTACTGCCAAGTGTTGTATGGGCTGATCCGCTCCCGGACGATTTCCTATCTCATTTTTCAAATCGAAAGGATGGTATCCTTCAGCTTTCAATGCCTCTACCTCTTTCAATGCGCGAGCATGAAAATCATCATAGTTCTTCACAGAAGGATCACTCCAAGCAACTTCCGCCAACGCAAGAATACGAGGATAAATCATCATTTCCGCATGTTCCGGAGTCGGAATATATTCTGTGAATAAATTAGCTTGTACTCCATACACTAACTGGACTTTATCCGCACTCAAAGTATCGGGTACAGGATTAAATGAATAAACTTTGGCCAAAGGCAGATACCCTCCTATTGCTTCCGGCTGGGAATCAGGAGCATCCTGATAAGAATCAAAATAGCAGAACTCACCCGGACTCATAATAGCCATGTGGCCGGAATCAACCGCTTTCATTCCCCCTTCCGTGCCACGCCATGACATGACAGTAGCATTAGGCGCCAAACCACCTTCCAATATTTCATCCCAACCCAATAATTTACGTCCGTGGGCATTCAAAAAGACCTCGATACGATGAATCAGATAACTCTGTAACTCGTTCACATCTTTCAAGCCCTCTTTTTTCATACGTGCCTGACACAGTTTGCAAGTGGGCCATGAGGCTTTACCGGCCTCATCCCCTCCTATATGAATATATTCGGACGGGAAAAGTTCCATCACCTCTGTCAACACATTTTCCAGAAACTCAAAAGTCTTTTCATTACCGACACAGAAATCGGCTTGTTTGTAAGGTTCGTGTGTACAAGACAACTCGGGATAAGCAGTCAGTACTTCTTCCGAATGTGCAGGCATCTCTATCTCAGGAATAACAGTAATAAAACGTTCCTGAGCGTATGCCACCAGTTCACGGATATCATCTTGAGTATAATAACCTCCGTGAGCATCTTTACTACCTTCTTCTTCATACCGTCGTCCGTTATTCCACCATTCTTTCCATGTAGGAAACTCACGCCATGCCGCAAATTCTGTCAGACGGGGATATTTTTTTATTTCAATACGCCAGCCCGCAGCGTCAGTAAGATGCAGATGCAAACGGTTCAATTTATAATATGCCAAAGCATCCATCTGCTTTTTTATAAATTCCTTGTTGAAAAAATGACGGGAAACATCCATCATAAAGCCACGATAAGCAAAACGGGGCTCGTCTGTAATGACTCCTACCGGCAATCCTTTTTCATCAGCCATTTGCAGCATAGTCTGAACTCCATAGAATAGTCCTGCTCCGGAAGTCGCACGAATAAGTACCTGATCAGGAGTTACCGTCAGAACATACCCCTCGGAAGAGTTTACCTCCGGCAATTGAGCCACTTGCTTCAAGACAATAGTATGTCCCTCTTCTGCCGCTACCGGTTTCAGCTTCATGAAAGAAGCCGCCAAATAATCCTTCAAAATCTTTTTATCTCCTTCGGACGCATCTATATACAATCCTGTTTCCGGATTCAGAGGAAACACTCCCTGTTGCAATTCCACCTTCAATGGTGCAGGAATAACAGAAAGTGTGCGTTGCTCTTCCTTTGTGCAACTTGCAAACAACAAGCCCAATGCAGCTCCTGCCAATATAATCAATTTTCTCATCTTCTATTTTCTTTAATTCTATTAATTTCATTGGTACGAATGCCCGGTTTCAGTTCTCCATTAATAATGTAATGGAATCCGTCCTGAGAAACTATTACAGCTCCGGCACGCGCACCTTGCTCATATTCGCCTAATGTAGTCCATTTATTCGTCTGTGGATGATAGAGCAGCAGATTTCTGTTAAACCGATACCACTCTACAGGATGTGACAAATATTCTTTTCCCGCATAAATACCTTGGAGAGCCTTTAAGAATATATCCTTATCAACTCCTCCGGCACACAATATCATCCCCTCGCCAAAAGAGGTTCCCATTCCACCACCTAAAGAGATCTCATTACCTTCTGCATCACACGGAGTGGCAACCGATGACCATTCTTTCGTTTCCGGAGAATACATATATCCATCTACCGATAAAGAAGCCTGGTGCCCTTCAATAGCCGGGGCAAAGCCACCCCATATATAAAGTTTTCCGTCTTGCGCCACGCAAACAGGTTGTACTCTGGGTTCACCCGGAATATCTGTTTCTTTTTTCCATCCTCCAGACAAATCCAACAGATCAAGCATGTACATGGCCGAGGACGGAATGCCATTTACATTTCCCCCGACAATATATAGTGAATGTCCTACTAATGCACCTGCCATATTATCTATAGTTGCAGGTAAGGATGGTAACGTATCCTTTTTCAAAACGTCTTTTTGCAAAGATAAAAGAAAAACATCAGACAGGCTATGGGTTGCTGTAGCTCCTCCAACACAAATTAACCCTTTTTCAGTAGAAATAGTGACTCCATAAGCTGCTGCCTGAGGCAGTTGGCCTATTTTTTTCCACTCAAAAGCCGTATCATTTGACAAAGAGGTTATATATACATCTGGGTAAAAGACTTTTTTCCCGCCATCGGCCGCCGGTGTATCGGGAAAATTACAACCTCCGGCTATTAATAAATTTCCATCAATCACTCCCGCATATAATGCAGAAACTCCCTTAAGAAAACCAGCATCCTCCGTAGGAAATCCCTGCATTTTCTCAAGAGATATTTCATAAACATCCGGCCGGCTGCTACAAGCAGCCACTACCATCATGCCTATTATCGCATAAATGCCATATATTATTTTCCTGATCATGTTTTCATGGTGAAGTTTACAAATTCTTTACAAGCAGTGTTGCGCAGCTATCTTTTAGGACAAACGCTACGCAACACCAGCACTGATTTTACAATTAATCTACAGTAATTTCATCTACAAACAGAAAAGCAGGATTTCCTTTACCTCCATGCCAAGAAGGAATATTGTATTCCGGCTTTGCCAATACTTTCAGATAACGTGCTTTCACAGGTTCAAAGCTCAATACATGTTCATATAATTGGTTTGGATTATCCAAAGTCATTGCAGGATATTCTTCTGAAGCTACTTGCTTGAAATTCTCACCGTCTTCTGAAACAGCGACACTGATGGAACGCGCGTCAAATATCCAGTCACCCTTCTCCACATTTGTAGTAAGTGTCACTTTGCTGAAATCAGCCGACTGCCCGAAATCAATCACGGCTTCCATATCATTCTTATAAAAAGCAATCCAACGTCCTGTCTTATAATTTCTATTTCCTTTCAAACCATCCACCAAGGTAGAGATACCGGCAAATTCATATTGCTTGTTCACAGGTTGTAGAGCTGTTATTTTCTTTGAAGTCGATTTGCTGAACGCAATGTCTTCTTTCACAATACGACTATTGCCTGTAGGACGGACAGCCATAGCCTTAAACGTACAATTTGTATTGATCTTCACCAGTTCTGTATAAAGCTGTGAAGCGGTAGTGGGATCTGTGCCATCCAATGTATAATATACCGGACAGTTGTCTACAGTAGACAAAGTAACATCCACCGTACCAGTTTCCGCATTAGGCTCAAACCGGGCAGTCACATCAAACACGTGCTTGGCATAATTATACTGATATACATCATATATCTTCACCATACGTACCAAACGCTGCAAGAAATCCTGATAATCCTTATGTTCAGGATTTGTCCATTGAATATCTGCCAAAGCGGCCATACGTGGTAATTCCATATATTCCACCTGACTAAATGTAGGAATATACTCAGTCCACAAATTAGCCTGTACACCTTTAATATATTTCTGTTCCTCCGGTGTCAGTGATGCCGGCATAGGTTCATAACTATACACACGTTCTAAAGGTAAGTAACCGCCAATGGCTTCCGGTTCCTGTTCCACATCCTTGCTCTGATAATAGTCAAAATACAAATAAGTATTCGGTGACATAATAACATCATGCTTCTGCTTGGCAGCCTCAATACCGCCACCTTCACCACGCCATGACATGACAGTAGCATTAGGAGCCAACCCGCCTTCCAGAATTTCATCCCAGCCAATAATCTGACGTCCGTGGTCATTCAAGAATTTTTCCGCATGATTGATAATGAAGCTCTGTAATTTTTCCTCTGCCGTGTGGTTCTTGTCAGCCTTAATACCTAAAGCTTTGATACGATCCTGGCACTTTGGACATTTTGTCCAACGCACTTTAGGACATTCATCACCACCCACATGAATATATTCTGACGGGAAAATCTGAATAATTTCTCCCAATACATCATCTATGAATTTCAAGGTTTCATCATTTCCTGCACAAAGCACATCTTCCGATACCCCCCAGATTTTCCATACTTCGTACGGACCACCTGTACAGCCTAAGTTAGGATATGCAGTCAATGCCGCTTGCATGTGCCCCGGCAAATCTATTTCAGGAATAACCGTGATATGACGTTCGGCAGCATAAGCTACAATTTCTTTTGCTTCTTCCTGTGTGAAGAAGCCACCATAAGGCTTTCCATCATATTTTCCCGAGTTATGACCGATAACGGTTTCCGTTCTCTTAGAACCCACCTCCGTCAATTCAGGAAGACCTTTGATTTCAATTCTCCAACCTTGATCATCTGTAAGATGCCAATGAAAACGATTCATATTATGTAAAGCCAACATATCTATAAAACGCTTTACCGAATCAACCGGGAAGAAATGACGGGAAACATCCAAATGAGCACCACGGTAAGAGAAACGAGGATAGTCATTGATTTCAACCGCCGGTAAAGCGATATCCACTCCTTGTGCCACCGGAATAGATTTACGCAAAGTCTGGATGCCATAAAATACTCCGGCTTCCGTAGGTCCGGAAATAACCACTTGGTCGCTGGTTACCTTCAACTGGTATCCTTCAGGATTTTTAGCATTTCCACCCAATTGCAGGATTATCCCCTTGCCATCTGTGCCAGCTTGTACAGCCAATGACTTTCCGGTAAGATCTTTGATATAACTTGCCAGAAATTCAGCATTCCTTTGCATCTTTTCATTGCCTTCCGGATACATTATCTTAGTTCCATTTGACAAAATGAACGGAGCAGCCTGATCCATTACCGAAATTTCCTGCGGTAACGGAATTATCTGATAATTTGCTTCTTTTACTTCTGTGTTACAGGATAAAAGCATAAAACCTGCCATTGTCAGCCCTGCAAGGCCCATTAAAGTTTTCATAATAGATATTAATTGATTAGTTAGTATCACTTAATTGCTTGATAGTTATATCAACCTTTTCATTCTTCTTCAATTTATCTGAAGTAATAATCACTTTCTTTGTCTGTCCCGGCAACAAGTCAAAGAAGTTATCAGTAAATTTCGCACCTTGAACAGGAATCTCTATGAACACATCCCTGGCCAGCTGTCTGGCAGACAGAGTCACTTCATATTTTCCATCCATCGGCTTCACTTTATAGCGGATCTCGGTCTTCGGTAGCTCCTGATCTTTTGCGTGGTTAAAGTAATAAATTTCTTCGGATAAAACCTCACCTTTCTTGTTTTTTAATGTCATTAGAAGAAAAGCATTTTGAGGACTTGTTGTTATACCCGCATAAGGTTCCTTATAATATAAGGTGGAAGC
>ENA-OYZD01000900-OYZD01000900.1-human-gut-metagenome-genome-assembly--contig:-NODE-900-length-13130-cov-4.362218_pt1 | contig 13130 bp, 7 predicted proteins | sample MGYA00244073_ERZ653470 | MGnify/ENA primary metagenome ERZ653470 (study PRJEB26926, sample SAMN06164895) | human gut metagenome | biome: ENVO:00009003; feature: ENVO:2100002; material: ENVO:00002003... | reverse complement strand
ACGCGTAAGATCGTCGGCAGCGTCAGATGTGTATAAGAGACAGATTTTAAAACTTTGGTCTTTCCATTGTTTAAGGTTACTGTCACGCGAATGGACGCAGTTCCTTTTTTGTTCGATTTTATGGTACCCTTCTTGTTTACAGATGCAATTTTTTTGTTATTGCTCTGATAAGAAATGCTTTTTACATTGTCCATATTTAAGGTGGCTGCCAGAGAAACCTTCTTTTGTTTTCCCTTCTTCACCTGAACGGTTTTATTCTTCAATGTAACCGTTTTTAATATTTTCGTTGTGACCTGATCCATATCTTTCTGATCCATAAGGACGTAATTCTTATTGGAATCTGCTGAAAAATTCACATTTCCGGCTTTTGTAACCGTATAACTCTTGTCGTTTACAAGGACATAGGCACCTGTCTTTTGATCTTTTGCGCACACATACAGCTTGTTTCCGGTCTGTATGTCTGCTGTATTTACAGTCAGTGTATAGCTTATGTTGCCAGCCGGATCGGTGACCCGGATCGTCACATCTGTGTGTTTTCCATTATTTTCTTCCATGGTTTGTTTTATCAGATCAGCGGTCACCGTTGTTTTGATGGCTTTATTTTCCCGGGTTCCGGTAACGGTCACGGTTGGTATATTTTGTCCGGCCGCGTTTCCATCGGACGGTGTTTCTGTACCAGCTGTATTTCCGTTAGACGGTGTTTCTGCATCGGTTTTATTTCCGTTGGATGGTGTTCCCCCTCCGGCAGTATCACCACCCGAAGTATTTCCGCCACCGGAACTTCCTCCGGAAGATGAGCCACCTCCGGTCGTTCCACTTCCTCCGGAAGATGAGCCGCCTCCGGTTGTTCCACTTCCTCCGGAAGATGAGCCGCCTTCGGTTGTTCCACCGCCTCCGGTGGATGAGCCGCCTCCGGTTGTTCCATCGCCTCCGGAAGATGAGCCGCCTCCGGTTGTTCCACTTCCTCCGGTGGAACTGTCCTCTTTGATTGTAACGGTCACGGCTTCACTTGTCACTGTTTCGTAATAAGTCTGTCCATCCTTATCATCCGGCTCATATACTGCCTTAAACTGATAAGAACCGCCACGTTTTAAGCCTGATACAACCGTATCGGCTTCCCCATATACGAGTTTTTCCTGTGCCTTTATTATGGTTCCGTCCTGATAAAAAGAAATCGAACCAAGCGGAATACTGCCATTTCGGACTCCATCTACCTTTGCATACAGATGTACGGAATTACCGTTTTCTGTCTCTGCCGTAAGGCGAATCGATGGTTTCGCCGCTGTAATGGTAAAGGTTCCGACTTTTTCCTCTATCACATCGTACTGGTTTCCAGTTACTTTAAACCACACCTCATAGCTGCCCGGCTGCACCGGAACAACATTTTTCCCATCCTGCCGATAGAAAACTTCAGGCTTTACCTGCGAATCTACCGTCTTTCCGTTGTCCTTTCGGACTACATTTACCGTGGAAACAAAGCAGCTCTGTTTCAGCCCTGTGTATGCAGCTGTCTGCTGGATGGTATCATACTGCATCTTTACGGCAATTGGATTTACCGTCACGGTTTCGTTTGCCTGGGAAGGAAGTGCCCTGTAGTTTTCATTCGTTGCTCCTGCATAAGAAACTGTAATTGCATTTTCTCCCATATGAAATCCGTTTGCCTCTGAAACCGGAATCTTTATGGCTGCCTCTCCGTTTTGAAGTGTGATGCCGGATACTTCATAAGGGGTCTGGTTAATGTATACCGAAAAACCAGCAGACGGCACGTTCTTTCCCTGTAAGCTGCTATCTGTATAGACCGTCTGCACGGTAAGATTCAGTTCATCCTGCATGGACACGGCCGTTGGTAATCCATTTATCGTAGTGGTTGTTTCCTTTGAAGTAGCCGTCGAACCAGATGTATCCGGATCTTTGTTTACAATCAGAACTACCTTCTGCTCAATTTGTTCACCTGCTGAAAATGGACGGATTGTGATATGGTAGGTTCCCGGTTTTACCGTAGAACTATTAGCCGTGCGATAGCACATTAGTGTGATCGCATTCTCCTCTATTCCCGTTTCGAACATCAAATTAAAATCCGGAATACAAATAAAACTACCTTCATCATTCGTAACCGTCTCTGAAGAAAGTGTTTTCCCATTAAATGTCACTTCATATTGTAACGGAACATAGATTAACTCTTTATATGTCTCATCTGTTTCATCCGGCCAGCTCACGTCTGCCAGATATGACTTTCTACCTCCAGAAATCTCTGAAACCGTTGTGGTAATTACCGGATTATTTATGGTCATATTTTTTACCGCAACCGGTCCATCCCCTGACAACTCACTGGTTTTCCAGATTTCTCCGTTTCCAGACGATGTCCGTTCCAGTGTCATTCCCGCCTGTCCGTCTGTCGGTGTAAAAGAAACCGCCGTATCCGCAGCCCTTCCAAGTTCCAGATAGGTGTGATCATACTCCGCAATTCCGGATTTTCCATTTCTTCCATTTAAGGTTTCAAATGTAAGTGCACCCGTAATGGTATCTGTAACATTCAGCGTCTGTTCTTTTCCTAAGATCAGTCGGTTTCCTGCTGAATCCGCACTCACAATCGAATGTACCTGTGGAGTTTCCATCTGGGAAAGATCAATCGCACTTGCCCCTTCCAGCCTGACCGTACAGCTGTCCAACGCTGCCGGTGCAAATGTTCCACCGCCCTTTACTGTGAGGTTTCCTACTTTGCTTATACCTGGAATTCCGGTATAGGACTGGTCGGTATCTATGGTCAGAAATGTCTTCCCTGCGTGATTTTCAGATACTCCGTACACCTGTTTCGTGTCGGAACCGGTAAGTGAAATTTCCACATCGCCGGAAACCGTATATTGTCCATCCGCTGCCGGTGGATCCGGCTCCTGCGTGGAAAACCAGTCATCCTGATTTACATATGGTTCAATGGCACCGGATGCATAGATTTCCCCATTTTGCGTACCGGAAACGTGCGCAAGCACGATCTGTGTCTTACCGTCATATGTTCCGTTCATGGAACCGGCATAAATATTCCCCAGATTGGTACCACCACCCGTAATCAGAATCTGTGCCTCTGATCCCGGATGATTCCCCATATTCTTTCCATTCTCATAAAGGGATCCGCCAAAGATATCTACATAGCGGAATCCGCTGTCGCACATAACATTCTCAAGAACAAGTTTATGCCCATTTGCAAAAATTGCATCGTGCAGACGATTGGAAAACCGCAGCGTAATGTTTTTAAATGTCACATCCGTATTCAGGATAAATCCCCCCTTACGGTTGGAAAAAGTATTTCCATTTCCATTGACGGTCACGCTTTTATCAAAAATAAACGGTTCCGCAGCCTCGGCATTTAAAAAAGCACCACTTCCCAAAATTGAGATTTCATCCCCATTGCCGGCAGCCGCATAGGCATCCTCAAATAAATTGTAGGGATTTCCATAGCTTCCATCTCCAGAATGGGTAGAATTTCCATGTTTAAATTCCGTATAGATTGTTTTTGCCGCTGTCTGTACAGCCTCCTGCGCCTTTACCGGCACGACAGGCTGCACGGTAATGCACATGGTGAGCACGATAAAAAATGCCCATAGACGTTTTGCTACATTGTCTGGTTTCATCTGCTTGTTCTTTTTCATCCATTTCTCCTGATAATCAGAACAGGGGGATGAGTCAAAAACTCATTCCCCTGTCACTTCATTGATAGTCTCTGCCATCATCCTAACATGGTTTCCTATCATCGTCAACAAATTTATGACCTGTTTTTATACCTGTTTTTATACCTATATCATCTGCTGATTTTATATTTTATTATTTCTATCTGTTCTATCTGTGTGATATCAATCTTCTGATTGAAAATATAACGAGCCCCACAATATTTCATTTCACTTGCAGATGCATAGCCATCTCCAAGCTCTTCAAGATCTGTACCATCCATGAAAGGATGTTTCTTTTTTTCAGCTCCTTTTCTGTCATCGGTAAGAGGTAACTCTCCTATGGAATATTGCTTTCCGTCTTTTGTTGTTGCAACTACATGATAAAAACACCCTTTTTCTCTCCAGTCATTGACGGGACAAATACTAACCGTATAAGGTGTAATTTCAACAGGGATTGTTTTTTTTGTTTTCTTAACATCCGCTTTTAACATCTTCTCCTTCATTGGAACAACTTTTCCCTTAACCAAAACATTTTTTAATGGCGTATTTGAATTATCCGGTGATTGAAATCCCTTATATACTTTCGGATTTTTCCACGCAGTATCATCGGAATAAAAGCCGCACACATTGATCTGAATACCATCACCTGTATCTATTACATCCACCTTACTGGTAGTATCTAACCCACCTAACCAATAATTTGTTCCTTCCAAAGATTTTACGTTCGGAAGGAACACCTTTGCACGCATAACCTTCGTATTTGAAGCAACCTGAATTGATGATATGATTATCTTTTGTTCTTTTCTGCCATCATCTTCTCTACTGTTTGATTTTGCATCAGAATTTTTTCCACACGCACACAGACAATATAGCATTGTAAAAATTAATAAGTACAGACTGATTTTCTTCATTCACCAGATTGCTCCAATTTCTTTTTCTTTAAAACACTAAAGATTAATATGCTTCCTATCACTATAATTCCAATGCCAGCCACATATTTCATCGAACTTCTGCTCTGTACTCCAGCTCCTGTACTTACCTCAGAATCTTCAATATAAGTATCTGAAATCTCCGCTACAGAATCAAATGAATAGACACCGCTTTCCACATTTTGAGTTTCCGGAATTTTCTCCATAACCGGATACTGATACCCCAACGAAATCCAGATACGTGCTGTTTCATCATCCATCCCAAGTGCAACCGGCTGTCTCATTCCCGGTTGACTTCCCACCAGTACTACTCTCGTACAGTCCGATAATGCCTCTCGTTTTTCCAGAAGTATATCATAGTAAGGTTCCACTGTATGTTCTGCTGTCTCTGTAAGCATCCATTTTCCAGCATGATTTTTTACTTCTTCCTGTTCTGCTTTTGTCAATACAGACTTTGCTTCTTCACTCAAAGGAAGTCCTTTGGCTACGGTAAACATTCCATATGTCTTTTCCATTTTAAAAGGAATGACCCATACATAATTTGCACTTTCCAGAGCACTTGTGAGTTTTTTCGTATCTGCCGTCTGCAATTTTATAAGATTACAATCCACATATACTTTTAATGCCTTGTCATAATCGATGGTTGCATCCGGCTCTTCTTTTTTCATTTCATCCTGTAAATTACTGATTTCTGTCCAATCACGGCTCGTTATTAACTGATCCTGATCTGAAACCGGTATTTCCGCGGCATACACAGCAGAACCTGCTATCGTATAAATTGTAATCATCATAAGCATTATTTTTAAAATATTTTTCATGGCTATTTCCCCTCTCTTGTGTATACTATACTTCATTTTTCCCATTATTCTTTCTGCATGTTAAAATTGGTTTGATTTTCGTCAAAATCTGCATTAAAAATCCCATAGCATACACCATGGGATTTTTTCAAAGATATAACACAATCTGAACCTCAAATATATTTTCATCGATATTTATAGATTTCCATCCCCCGTATTTGTCTACAACATCTGAAATATTCTGCATACCGATTCCATGCAATGCCTGTTGTTTCTTCCTTGTCAATAAACGTTCTCCCTGTTTATTGACTTTTCCATCAAACGTATTTTTCACCTGTATACCCAGAATTCCCCTGTCGTATTGTATCCGAATCTCCAAAAAACGATCTTTTATCTGCTCCATTGCCTCAATTGCATTGTCCAACAGATTTCCAAACAAAACATTCCAGTCATATCCATCCACTGGCAACTGGCACGGAATCACGATCTGCGACTGAATCTGACAGGACATTGCCTCCGCTTTTGCCAGTTTATGATTCAAAATCATATCCAGTTCCAGATTCCCCGTATTCACATACTTATGCTCCGTCTGCAAATGCTCACTCATTTTATTTACATATTCCTGTGCCTTATCATACCTTCCTTCATTAAGATATGTCTGCAGAAGATACATATGGTTTTTCATGTCATGCCGCAAAGAATCCAGCTTTTTCTGATTCTGCTGCATGATATGCATCTGCTCCTGATAGGCCATCATATGTTCCTTTAAAAGCCGTTGCTGCATTTTATCCTGATAAGCTTCTCCCAAACGGTCATACAAATAGAACATTCCAAGATCTACAACGATCATAATAGCCAGTGATAATACTGTTTTTGGCGAATTTTCGCCGGATACACTCTCAAGAGCATATATCCAGACAATATTTCCGGCTAATACAAGAATCATAAAGTAATAGTTCTGTGTTTCCATAACCCTTCGCCGACATATCACCTGTCTTATTCCCATTGCTATGAGCAGATTGACCATTGCCCCTGTGATGGTTCCCATTGCCCGCCCTTCGGAAAACAAAGAAAAATCTCCCAGATAATAATACAGGATAAATTCAATGGTAAGCCCCAGCAATACTGTAAAACAACCTGCCATTATTTTCTGTAGTATACTTCCTTCATACAATATACCTTCTGCCGCCCAGAGAAGCAGTACCATACTCACCGTAGTTCCCATGGCATTTCGAAAACCAAATGCAACAACTGTATTAATAAGCCATACGATCACATAAACAATATTTGCCATCCGTGGCAGTTTTCTTTTCCAGAAAAACATCCGTCACTTTAAAACTTACATACACACTTAATATGTTACATACCGCTTCAAATATTCTTTCTATGTTATTCACCCACCACACCTCATCTTTTCCACAATTGCATGATCAAGGTTATTTTTCATAGACCGACTGACCGGAATGTCATCCCCATTGATCATGTGTACGCTGTCTTTCTGAAAAGATTCTGCATACCGCAGATTAATGACATAAGATTTATGTACCACGCAGAATAAATGCGGATTCAACGCAGGAATAACCTCCGAAAGTTTTCCATACACACATAATGTATCATTTGCTGTTACCACTTGAATTTTTCTGGCAAGGCTCTGCAAATAAAAAACAGAATGTTCTTCTATCCGTATCGCATTTCTTCCTTTCCCAATTTCTATAATATGTGGCTGAAACTGATACAGCCTTTCATATTCATCTAATATATAATCTACTCGTTCCTGTTGTATGGGTTTCACGAGGAAATTCATTGGACGCAGATCAAAAAGCTGCATGGCATACATTTCTTTTGCCGATACAAAAACAATCTGCATGGATTCATATTGGATCTGGGATCGAATCCAGTTTCCAACGATAATCCCCGAGCTGTCCCCTAATTCAATATCCAAAAATAACAAATCATACCTTTCGCTTTGCTGCAGTTTTTGAATAAATTCTGCTCCACTTGTATAACCGTCAACATCCACTTTTATTCTTTTCATTTCTGCAAACCGAAAAATACTTTGTTCCAATTTATAAATAAATTGTATATCATCATCACATATTGCTACTTTTATCATTGTATATCCTGTAATTTATTTTCCTCTCTATTTCAGGATTTCCTGCAGCCGCGCATCTGTATGCAGGAGTTCCTTCGCGCGATCCCTATATTGCTGCTCATGCAGATACGTATAGCGGAACGGTTTGATCGACGGTGCCAGATCAACTGCTTTCTCAAAATCCTCTCGCCGAAGATCCAGTGTTTTTACATAATCCCAGAACCCCGTCTGCATAAAAATTGTGTCTACCCTCCGGTAACGATGATCCTGCACAACACTCATCAGATAGGTTGCAATGCCAACCTGAATACCATGAAGCTGCGGATGCTCAAGCATCTTGTCCAGCGCATGGGAAATCAGATGTTCGCTGCCGCTCGTTGGCGCACTGCTGCCCGCAATCTCATTTGCAATTCCGCTCATTGCAAGAGAATCCAGAAGTTCCTTTAAAAACAGATCATCCTGTATCGAAGTAAACGGTGTGCGCACAAAACTGTTGACTGCTTTCTTTGCAATCATGACAGCAAAATCATTGACTTTTCCGTACCCATGTTCTTCCTCAAAAATCCAGTCATACAGTGCCGTAATTTTTGATACCATATCGCCGATTCCGGAATATAAAAATTTCTCCGGTGCACTGCGGATAATCCTTGTATCCACCACAATCCCATATGCAAGTTTTGCCGGAACGGACTTGCGGCGTCCTTCCACCAGAAGGGAAGCACTGGCACTTGAAAAGCCATCGCTCGATGCCGATGTCGGGATGCTGATAAACGGCAGATTTCGCAGAAATCCACAATATTTCGCACCATCAATCACTTTTCCGCCACCGATGCCGATGACTGCCTGCGTCTTCGCCGGCATGGAAAATGCAAGACTGGTCAGATCTTCCAACCGCACGGTATCAAGTTCCTGATATTCTAAAATATCAATGTCCTCCTGCTGCAATGCTTCCATAACGGTAGAACCAAACATTTCTACAAGACCGTTTCCAAACAATACAACTACTTTCTGTAACTGTAACTCTTTTAAGTAAATCCCCAGATTGTCCAATGCACCCGCACCGATCTTTAAAAGTGCCGGAATGGAAATGTGTTTTCCTGCCATAATAAATGTTCTCCTTCTCATTCTCTTTTCTATTGATTTTAGTATAAACAAAGGTTCCTGAAATTACAATCAATTCCCCCGAAAAAACGCACACGCTTCTCTTTACAATTATGGGTAAGAAAAAAGACGATTTCCTGCGAAACCGTCTTTTTCTTATTAAAATTTTGACGAGACTCCTGTAAATTTACTTTGTAACTTTGATCGTCATCTTTACAGTCTTTGTCTTTCCGTTCTTTAAAGTGACTTTTACTTTCACCACTGCTTTGCCAGCTTTCTTTGCGACAATTGTACCATTTTTATTCACGGTTACAACCGACTTTTTGGAAGATGTATAAGTGATCTTCTTTACATTTTCCATGTTCAGGTTCTTGTCAAAAGTAACTTTTGCCTTCTTTCCGTTTGCAACCGTTTTCTTGATATCCTTTAATGCAACACTCTTTAAGATTTTACTGCTCAGAGCCTTTGCATCCTTCTCATTCAGCAGTACATAATCACCGGCATCTTTGGTATCCACTGTCACCGTTCCGTCTTTGGAAACCTTATAAGTCCTGCTGCTGATCAGGACTTTTTCTCCTGTCTTTTTATCAACTTTTACAAGTGTCAGCTTTTTACCTGCCTGCAGATCCTTCGCATTGACAGATACGCTGTTCATCACTTTGCCGGAAGCGTTCTTTGTTGTCTGGGTAATCGTGATGTCGCTGGTTCCTGCCTCTTTGACTAATTTTGCAACCACATCTGCTGAAATTGTAGTCTTCTTTGTCTCGGAAGCGTTCTTTACTGTTTTTTCCAGCTTTGCCCGGGCACCTGTCACTTCTCCCTTATCGTTCTTTTCAACGGTAAGTGTCGCATTTGTATCTTTTGCAATATTCTCAAATGTTTTGTCCGTTTTCCGGGTTTCCGATGGTTTTGTATCCGGTGTTGTTGTGCTGCCGGAATTTCCACCAGAGGTGCTGCTGCCGGAGGAAGAATTTCCGCCATTATTTCCACTCTGGCTGGTCTGTTTTACCGCAATCAGGCCATCGGCATCTGCTTTTGCAGCTTCTGCATCACTGATCGTTGTTCCTTTGAATGCATCAAAGTAAAGTACCGATTCCACATCTACCGCGGAACCTGCCGGGTTGGAATTACACCAGAGTCCGAATGCCTGCACATCTTTTAAAGCATCCCCACTAAGTTTTCCACCCGTCTTCCCTTTAAAAGCGGAGAATGGAACGGTTACTTCATAGGCATCTTCTGTCTTCGCAAGATTGGTCAGATATACTTCATACTCTTCTCCTCCTGCCTTGATCTGTACAACAACCTTCTGCCCTTTTCCATCAAGTTTTGTCCAGAATTTCAATGCATTATAGGCTGAAAAATCTGTATTGCCCAGAGTTGCATTTACCAGACCCGTCCAGACTTCCGAACCGGTTGTTTTTAATTTGTAATGAAATGCAGCACCATATGTACCGTCTGCCTTATGCTCCTGATCCAGCGTAAAGGACGAACTGCATCCAGCGGCAGAATTTCCACCGTAAGCTGCATCCAGAAGTCCATTACTCCCGACATAGTAGTCAAAATTTTCCAGCACACCTGCCGGAGCTTTGTCCTTTTCTTTTCCGATACTCAGATTTGTGATCGTGGACAGTTCTTTTCCATCTGCAACAAGTGTAATGGATGCTACATCTGTTTTTCCGATCTGATCCATTTCCTTTTGTGTCAGCTGCGCCGTATAGCATCCATCGGAGCCTTTTGCAGCCGGCAATGTCAACTGTTTGCCTTTTGCCGTATCCCTTACAACAAACGATACCTCACCGGCATTGGAAACACTTGCCTTTAATGCAGTTGGCTTTAAAATCGTATCCATATCAAACGGTGCTACCATGTATCCGCTGACATCTTTGTAATTATCCGTCTTTACTCCTGCGTACTTATCGATATTTCCATAGAAATTCGTACCGTTTCCAAATACTGAATCCGCGTTGTTGTAGTAATCAATAAACTCATTGATCATTTCCTGACCCATGGTATCACTGTATTTATACGGCACATAGAAATTGGTATCGCTGAAATTTGCCCATACCATATAATATGGCATGTCGTTTTTCTTTGCGATATCATTCACTTTCTGATACCAGTTCACACCCGACTTTGCCTCACTGACCGGATTATTTTTTACAAGAAGCCCTTCGTTATCACTTCCATCCTTTTTCATCACACGTACACCGGTCTCCGAAATCGCAGCCAGCTTGTTATGCTGTTTTGCAAGTGATGATACAACCTGACAGGTCTGATCCAGATGATCAAAGAATGAAGTATCACTCTCTGCCGGATAAGTATTAAAGTCGTTGTAATAATCAAATGCCAGAATGTCTACACAGGCATCTCCCGGATACCGCGACATATACTCTGCCTCGGTCTCCAGCGGTCCGTTTGGCGAATACACATAAAGCATATTGTGCACGCCTTTGGATTCCAGATAATCTCTGGTATATGCATACAGACTCCTGTAACTTTCTGCGGTGTTTGCACTGCCCCACCAGAACCAGCCGCCGGTATCCTCATGGAATGGCCGGAAAATCACCGGGATATTCTCTTTTTCCAATGCATTGGCATAGAATGCAATCGTATCAAGATATGCCTTAAATACCTCATTCTTCTCTCCACCAGGCAAAATCTTCTTTAACGAATCACCAGATAAATCTTTTGCTTCATTAAAATCACAGTTATAGAAATCGTAGGTTCCATCTGCATTCTTTTTAATCTTTGCGTTGGTGAAATTCGGCATATGGGTGGATAAGGTAACGATTGCACCGTTTTTGGCCGCCTTTTTGCTGTAGTCAATGGAATTCTGCAGTGCAGATGCCGCATCCGTACCACCAGCCTCGCTTCCAAACAATGCCAGGGAGTCAATGCCGAAAATACCGCTGACGGAACCGGTCACATCTTTTACATCTCCCAGATCGTTGTTTCCTACGGAATGGCTCACATCATTCTGATGTCCGAACAGTACCTGATCACTTTCGGTCAGTCCCTGCAGATATGCATACAATGCCTTTGCGCTATTGCTGGCATCCGGATCTGTCATGGTCAGGGTTTTATCTGTTGCTTCTGGTTTTGCCTGTGTTCCGTCTGTATTCGGTGTTGCGGTAATTGTCACAAAATCACCACTGGCATCCTTCTGGGAAAGTATCAGATTATCCAGATAAACATCCCCTGCAAAGGAACTGTTGGCTCCGATAAGTCCGATTGTCAGATCATCCATTGGTGTGGCAGACGGAGAAAATCCTAAAGTAACTGTAACTTTCTTATATCCGTTTCCTGCATCTGTTGCCTCGGACGAATCTATGCTGGTATCTTTATTGATTCCGCTGTTGGAGAAAAATTTTATCTTGGAAATATTACTGCTTTCCGGATAAATCAAATCCACACTCACCTGATTATAATTGCTGATATCAGCCGGTGTCTCCGGTGTGAATTTCACTTTTGCCTCACTCCATGATTCGCCGGAGTTGGCTGTATAATTCAGGCTTACTTTTAATCTTCCGTCTCCGCCATTTGCGTCATAGGAAAGTTCCGGAGCAGCATTTTTTGTTCCACCGTGGAAATACTGATATCCGGTTTCACCTGCCCACAGATTTACCTGGGATTCATCATTTAAATCAGAGAGAACGGTTGGCTCCTGTTTGGTCAGTTCCTGTTTATCGCTTGATAAATTTGTGAGAACTACATTTGAAAATGTCACAGTTCCCTTAAATCCGGTTCCCACAAGAACGAATTCAACATCCATCAATGTATCCGGTGTTATTCCTGAAAACTTTACTTTCAGATCAGCTGAATAATTCTCCCCAACTTTCATAAAAGAATCCTTCTGCAGCCACTGGCAATCCGTACTGTTGTTCCATCCCCATTTTGATCCCAGTTTTGTTACACCCTGGATATTCAGATGCGCTTTATCTGCATCCAGCGACTGATAGGATGTTTCATCCAGTGTTACCTTTGCAGTTAATTCATACTCTTCATTCACATTTCCCGACGAGCCATTGATGGATTCATCATATACAAAAGTAATTTTTCCTTCACCATTCCAGTCATCTTCTTTCAATTCTGAAAAATCAATGGTTTCTGTTGTTTTTGCGTCCTCATTTTTGTACAGTTCTGTACGTGTTACTGTTGGTGCTGACGCTTCATTTGTTTCCGCCGCATACACAATCTCGTTCTGTAAAAATGTGCACGCCTCCGGTGTCAGTGACCCCATCATTGCTGCTGCCAGCGTGATGGCAACAATCTGTTTTCCTACCCTTCTCATGTTTTTGCTCTACCTTTCCTTTCTTCTCCATTTTAGTTGTAAAAACCTTCCAGCACCCTCCATCTATCCTATCCGGTTTCACTTAATAAAAAAGCAATTGCACGCTGCTTCCCATATTTCAGGGAGAGGGTACTGCATACTTGGGGAGTGCAGTAAAAATATGGGAACCAGTGTGCAATTGCTTTATTTATTTGATAAATTCAGTATATCATCTGTCTCTTATACACATCTCCGAGCCCACGAGACTCCTGAGCATCT
>ENA-OYZD01000894-OYZD01000894.1-human-gut-metagenome-genome-assembly--contig:-NODE-894-length-13162-cov-5.402075_pt1 | contig 13162 bp, 5 predicted proteins | sample MGYA00244073_ERZ653470 | MGnify/ENA primary metagenome ERZ653470 (study PRJEB26926, sample SAMN06164895) | human gut metagenome | biome: ENVO:00009003; feature: ENVO:2100002; material: ENVO:00002003... | reverse complement strand
TCGGAGATGTGTATAAGAGACAGTATATATACACAGACAGGAGAAATGAAGACGGATTTGTATCTGCACTGTCTTTTTTAAAAGACAGTGATATTATAAAGCTGCATATTAAAATGCAGTATGATATCGAAAAAAAACGGATATTATGTTACCGACGTTTTTTCAAGCAGTCCTGAGGACCCCGGAACTCCTGAAGATATTATCATAGAACAGGGCGGCAAGCTTATAAATACAAACGATTATTGAAAAAGGAGAAGCTATGAATATAAGCACAGTAAAAAACATTCTTAATAATGAAAAAAAGAAACTGAATACGGACGTTTCAGAATGGCTTTCATTTCTGGAGGTTTCAGCATATCACTATAAGCATTCGGTAGACGATCAGGTTATGATACACGCCTTTAATCCATCTGCAAAGGCCTGCGCCGATATTATGGTATGGACTAATCTGAGAAGAAATACCGTATCAGGAAACAGTATTCCGATTTTAAAAAACGGTAATATTGTTTATCTTTACGACATCGCTCAGACGGAATCCAGGGAGGACGGAAGTTCCGTTAATCCTTGGATATGGTCGGTAGAGGATAAGACCTTAAACGCAAGCTATGAAGGTGCGGTTAGTGAAAATCTGACAGAAAAGTATAGACTTAAATCAGACAAGCTGCCTGATAAGCTCTACGAGCTTTCGTTTCTTAAAACAGCCCGATATCTAAACGACAGAAAATCCGCTTTTGCATGGCTTACGGCTGAATCGGCCGCATACTGCGTTATGCACAGGTGCTGTCCCGACGAGGTTTACCCTTCCCTAAAGAATCTTTCTCATTTGGATAAATTTGATTTTGAGAAAATCGCGGAAGCGGTATGCGGCGTCAGCTCGGAAATTTTATCGGAAATAGAAGCTATAGCCAAATCAGAAAGAGTAAAAAAATATGAAAGTATAAGGAGTAAAAATAATGACAAAGCATTTCAGAGAAAAGAAAATAATCAACGGAATGAATCACACGCTAAGCGTACAGACGGGAGAATGGATTCCGGAAATAAAGTACGAAAACGGATTGACTTGGATACTGGACGAACGCTCGGAAACAATGACGTATTACGCTCTGGCGGCGGGCAAATTGAAGCCGTCGGAGATAACAAGGGAAATGAAAGACAAGATTTTCAGGCAGGCAGACGAAGCGAGCATGAAAACGAAGGAACGGCTGAAGAAATACGGAATGACGGAAACGGAATTCAGTCTGATACCTCCGGAGGAGGCTCACAGATATTACAAAACGGAACAGGGCTTTTGGAAGGAAATTCAGGAAGAGGAAGTACCGGAGAATCTTCACGGGAAATACATAACGCTGCGCCGGAATTATCTGATGAATCATCTTCCGGAGACGTATCTAAAATTGAAAGAAAACGGACGTCTGAATTATCATCTGACGGAAATAAATCAGAGAGCGCACGAACTGATGGAGATTATAACAGAGCAGCTGAAAGAAAACAATCAGGAATACCAGCAGGCGGAGGAACAGGCGGACTTCCTAAAAATGGTACGGCTGACGGAAACATACGGAAAAATAGCGGAGGAAACGATACTAAAGGAGATAATTTACAGCGAGTAAATAGTTCTGATATTATAGGAAATACAGTTTACAGATATATAAAGCAAAAGACATATCATAAATACGATACGGAAACCGCAAAGAAAATAGCGTCGGAGCTTGAAAGTTACGGTGTTAAATTTTCAGGTAAAATCAACGGTGAAAGTACTACTCTGACTATTTCTAAATTTGACTTAGAAAAATTCAAGGAGATCGAGGACAAGGTTGCCAACGGCGAATCCGAGAAGCTTCAAAAAGAATTTCTAAAGAATAATGAAAATAATCAATCCATGAGCATTCCGAAGCCTGAAAAGGCTTTGCCCGGAGAGCCGATAGTAACCGTCGGATTTTCAGAACATCCCGAGCTTAGCGAAGGAATGAAATTCCCTATTTCACAGGCTGACAGACTATTGGCCGAGCTTGATAAAAAGCAGCGGTCCGACCATGAATTATATGAAAACTCCGGCTGGTATCATAAAACGGATTTTACTGTAGAATACAGTATAAACGGCGAAAAAAACACATTTGAGGGAAGATACGATATCGGCGACGGAGACGGCTCTCTAACAGAACATATCAAATCATATGCGCAATATATGCTGAAGGACGATATTATTAAAAGCTTCAGTTTCGATGAAAAAGAGCTTGATGAAAACAAGAGAAATTATAAATATATTCTGAATGAATTAATACCGCTCTTTGAAGACTTTACCGAAAAGAGCAAATATAAGTATACCCCTTTAATAACGGAAGATAACTATGATACTGACAGAGCCGACGTTAATACGTTCAGAAATAAAGGTAAAACCGTCAGGTCTGTAGATATTCCGGTTAAGGCGTCCGACGAGCTGCGCAGAAGATTTGAGCTTTACGGTCTTAAACCGTCGGACGAACAGACAGAAATAAGCTTTTCTACTTATGGCGATGATTGGAACAGATTTGAAATAAAGGATAAATACGGCAACAGATGGGTTTATGTTAACGCACAGGATATACTTTCTCCTGAAGAGCTTGAAACAATGAATGCAGTTGTTTCCGGCTTTTATAATGATAAAATTCAGGAACGCTCTGAAATAGACGATATGCTGGAATTTGCCCAAAGAGCTTATTATGATTCACAGTATTCAGGAAAAGATTTGTATGTTTACGGTGCAGAGCCGCAAATGGAGCAGATGTCGCTGTTCGGTGAGAAAGAAGCGACAGAACAGGTTTCTGTAAAAAGCAGTCGGGAAAAAGCAATAACTGCCGTTTTAATGTATGGCAGCGGCTTTGCAGACGGTAAATTCCGTATAGCGGATTATGCCGATAAAAACCATTCTATAAATGATTTTGCCGAAATGCTGAAAAAAGAATACGGTATCGGTGGTCACAGCGGCGACGATGTAAATTATTCATGGACGAGTCACGACGGAAAAGGTATACAGATTACACTGCCGCGTACTAATGAATCCGAGGAGGGCGAAAAAGTAACCGTTTCATGGAAAGAAGCGGCAAAGCGTATTTCAAAGCTGTGCGAACAGGGAGAATATATAACCGAGGAACTTGCAGACCGCAGAGGGGCTATTATGGATATGGACGCTTTGGGGTATGAACCCGCACAGGTTGACGGATTTTCTGATGATTTTCTCATGTGGAAGCCGAAGAATGAGAATGAGGAAGAAATTGGATTTGACGGTTGGGACGCTGTAAGAGATTTTACACATGATGTTCAAACGCTGATGAATGATTACACGGTACAGCAGTTGCGGGACAGGGCAAACGGAGATTACAGCGTGATTGAATATGGTTCGTTTGGGGACGGGGAAGTTGAAACGGCAATTAACGACCACCCGCAGAATATCTATCGTATTTACCAACTGAAGAGCGATAAAAAATATCATGGAATACGGTTTGAGGACAGAGCGACGCTTCAGAAATCAGGTATTCAGCTTGGAATTAATGATTATAACCTTGTTTATGAGGGTAATTTTAATGATGTCGAAGGAGATTCATTTGACGATAAACTGAATACTCTGTATGACCGTTTCAATTTCGAACAGCCGGAGGATTTTAAGGGCAGATCGCTTTCAATAAGCGACGTTATTACCGTTAAAAACAGCAAAAATGAAAGCGCATATTATGTTGATAGTATTGGATTTACCGATATTCCTGAATTTTTCAACAAGTTTAATGAAAACAGTAAAACTGAAAACATAAAAGCGCAGAATTATCATATTAACAACGATCTTGAAATCGGCGGCGCAAAAGCAAAATTTAAGGCTAACATAGCGGCAATTGAAACATTGCAGAAAATTGAAATTGAAAATCGTTATGCAGCTCCTGAAGAACAAGAAATCATGTCCCGGTATACGGGCTGGGGCGGTCTTTCCGAAGCCTTTGACAGCTCCAAAGAAAAGTGGACCGAGGAATATAATCGGCTTAAAGAACTGCTTACAGAAGAAGAATATAAGTCGGCTAAGGCTTCTGTTCTCGATTCCTTCTATACTCCTCCGTATATAATTGAATCCATATATTCCGCATTAAAGAACATGGGCTTCGATGGCGGAAATATCCTTGAGCCTGCGCTGGGAACAGGAAATTTTTTAGGAAAAATGCCTGAATCAACGTATAAGGAATCACGTATTTACGGTACTGAAATTGACAGTATATCAGGTCGGATTGCAAAGCGGCTTTATCCTGACGCGGATATATCAATAACCGGGTTTGAAAAGAAAGACTTTCCGGACAGCTTCTTTGATATTGCCGTGGGAAACGTGCCGTTCGGCGGCTTTAAAGTATCCGACCGAAGATACGATAAATACAATTTTGCAGTGCATGATTATTTCTTTGCCAAAACTCTCGATAAGGTACGTCCCGGAGGAATCGTTGCGTTTATTACTTCAAAAGGTACGCTGGATAAGGCAAATCCGTCGGTAAGAAAATATATATCGCAAAGGGCGGAGCTTTTAGGCGCAGTCAGACTTCCGAACACCGCTTTCAAGTCTTATGCCGGAACGGAGGTTACTTCCGATATAATATTTTTACAGAAACGCGAAAGAATGATAGATATTGCTCCCGAATGGGTATACACCGAAGCGGACGGCAATGGTTTTGCCTGCAATCGTTACTTCATAGATAATCCCGATATGATATTGGGAAAAACCGTTGAGGGCAACAAGCTTTACGGAAAAGGTACTATGGTAATTCCGTTTGAAAACTCCGATCTGAAGGAACAACTGCAAAAAGCCGTTCTAAAAATAAAGGGAGAATACGGTAAAGAGAGCGCCGTTATAGCCGACGTAAGCAATACTAAAAAATCCGCTTTCGTTCCGGAGGTACTACCGGCCGATCCCGGCGTCAAGAACTTTACATATACTGAAATCAACGGTAAAATATTCTACCGTGAAAATTCTATTATGACTGAAATCTCATTTAAGGGAAAAAAGCTTGAGCGTATAAAGGGTATGACCGCAATAAATAAATGCGTAAGAGAACTGCTTGATATGCAGCTTTCCGGATATTCTGATGAAGCTGTAAAGGAGAAGCAGACAGAGCTTAACAGTATTTATTCCTCTTTTACAAAGAAGTACGACTTGCTGAATTCTCAGGTAAATAAAAGCGCTTTTAAAGAGGACGTTTCGCTTCCTTTGCTTATTGCTCTTGAAAAAGTCAAAGACGGAAAGCTCGTGCAGAAAGCCGACATTTTTACCAAACGCACTATAAGACCTCAGATAAGTATAACTCATGTTGATACAGCGGCCGAGGCTCTCGCAGTTTCCATATCGGAAAAAGCCTGCGTCGATCTTGGCTTTATGGCTTCGCTTATGGGCGGTTCTGAAAAGACTGAACAGATAAAAGCAGACCTGAAGGGCGTTATATACAAAAATCCTGAAAAGGGCGGCGATGAACTGTCCGGATGGGAAACGGCAGCCGAATATTTATCGGGAAATATACGGGAAAAGCTTACCGCCGCTGAGAAAGCGGCGGCAGACAATCATATATATAAGGAAAACATTCAGGCTCTTGAATCCGTTATACCGGAACGTATCGAAGCCGGAGACATAAGGGTTAAGCTGGGCGCGCCTTGGATTGATGAAAAATACATAACGCAGTTTATTTATGAAATTCTTGATACTCCGGTTAATTTGCAGGTCAATAATGGCGATCTCTGTATAGACGTTCAGCATTCAAATAAGACCGCTTCATGGGTTATCACAAACAAAAGCCTTGACAGCGGTAACATAAAAGCGACCGTAACTTACGGAACGGCTCGTAAAAACGCATATGAAATAGCAGAGGATTCGCTGAATCAGAGAGATACGACAGTAAACGATCCAAAATTTGATGACGACGGTAAAATCCATTATGTATTAAATCACAAGGAAACGGTTCTCGCACGCCAGAAGCAGGAAGCTATTAACAATGCATTTCGTGAATGGATATTCCGCGACCGTGAACGACGTGAATTTCTTGTAGAAAAATACAACGTTCAGTTTAACTGCATACGTCCGAGAGAATACGACGGTTCTCATCTTACCTTTGCGGGAATGAATCCTGAAAAAGAACTGAGACCTCATCAGAAAAACGCTGTAGCCCGCGCGATTTACGGCGGAAACACGCTGTTTGCACACGAAGTAGGCGCCGGAAAAACCTATGAAATGATAGCGACCGCTATGGAGGGCAAACGTCTCGGACTTTGCAGTAAATCGCTGATTGCAGTACCTAATCATCTAACCGAACAGTTTGCTAATGATTTTATAGAGCTTTATCCCAATGCAAATATTCTTGTTGCAGGCGAAAAGGATTTCAGAAAAGAAAACCGTCGAAAGCTTTGCGCTAAAATTTCAACCGGAGATTTCGACGCGGTTATTATCGGTCATTCTCAGCTTATAAAGGTAGGAGTATCTCCGGAGCGTGAACAGGAATTTATAAAACAGCAGATTGAAGAGGTTACGGATGATATTGCTGAAATCAAAAGGCAAAACGGCGAACATTTTACTATTAAGGAAATGGAAAAAACTAAAAAAGACATGGAAACACGCCTGAAACAGCTTTCAGACCGTATAGTAAAGGACGACGTCATTACCTTTGAGCAGCTGGGAGTTGACAAGCTATTTATAGATGAAGCGGATATGTTTAAAAATCTCGGACTGTCTACTAAAATGAGAAACATAAGCGGAGTATCTGCAAATACCAAGGTACAGAAAACTCAGGATTTATACATGAAGTGTCAGTATATAGACGAGCTGACCGGAGGAAAAGGAATCGTCTTTGCTACAGGCACGCCTGTGTCAAACAGCATATCGGAGATATTTACAATGCAGAGATATTTACAGGCGGATCTACTGAGAAAAAATAATCTCGCTCATTTTGACGCATGGGCCGCAAGCTTTGCGGAAAAGGTCACAAAGCTTGAATTTGCTCCTGAAGGCACGGGCTTCAGGCAGAAAACAAGGCTTGCAAGATTCTATAACCTGCCTGAGCTTATGACTATGTTCAAGGAATGCGCAGATATTAAAACGGCCGACGATATTGATCTCCCCACTCCTGAATGTGAAGTTCATAATATTTCAGTTGATCCAACTGAAACGCAGAAGAATCTTGTAAAGTCGCTTGGAAAACGTGCGGAAATAATTCACAATAAGGCTGTAACGCCCGATGTTGATAACATGCTTCTGGTTACTATGGACGGGCGCAAGATTGGTCTTGATCAAAGGCTTATAAATCCCCTGCTTCCAGACGAAGCGGGTACTAAGGTAAACGCTTGTATCGACAACGTTTTCGGAATATGGAACGAAACCTCGGAAAACAGAAGTACTCAGCTTATTTTCTGTGATTTCGGCGTTCCTACGGTTCAGAAAAAGGTTAAGAATAAGGACGGTAACGCTATCACAGAAAGTGAAGAAGATTTCTAAAAATTCAATATCTATGACGATATACGTTCCAAGCTGATTAATAAGGGCGTACCTCAGGAAGAAATAGCGTTTATTCATTCGGCCAAAACAAAGGAGGCAAAGGAAAAGCTTTTTGAAAAGGTTCGTAACGGGGACGTTCGGATTATGATCGGTTCTACTTCAAAAATGGGGGCAGGCACGAACGTGCAGAACAAGCTGATTGCTTCCCATGATTTAGATTGTCCTTGGAAACCCCGTGATATGGAGCAGCGCCGCGGGCGTATGGTAAGACAAGGAAACGAAAATAAAAAGGTGCAGCTCTTCAGATATGTAACTAAGGACACCTTTGACGCATATTTATTCCAGACGCTTGAGAATAAGCAGCGGTTTATCTCACAGATCATGACTTCAAAAACCCCGGCAAGAAACTGCGACGATATTGACGAATCAACGCTCAGTTACGCGGAGGTAAAAGCCCTTTGCATTGCAAATCCTCATATCAAGGAAAAAATGGAACTCGATATAGAGATTTCAAAGCTTCAGATGATAAAGTCTGAATTTATGAATATACATTAAAGGCTTGAGGACGCCGTTCATGTAAAGCTTCCTCAAGAGCTTGCAAATGAAATTTCAGAGCTTAAGAATATAGAGGCGGACAGAAAAGCGTTAGCGGATTATCCAATCGAACACGACAGCGAAGGACATGAAGCTTTCAGCCCTATGACTGTAAACGGAAGAACGTTTACAGACAGAAAGGAAGCCGGAGCAGCCTTGATTAAAGCTGCAATACAATCGGCAATAGGAAACAAAAACAATGCTGTTACCATAGGCGAATACAAGGGCTTTAAGCTTGACGTATATACCGACGGCGCTGGGAAAGTTAATCTTTATATAAAGGGAAAATCAAGCGTCAGTATTATAATGAGCGAAAGCGAAGGAGGAAATATAACGAAAATCAATAACGCGCTGAATAATATTGAGGATAGAATAGTCCGCTGTAAGGACAGAATTGAAGCCCTTAAAAGGCAGATAGAGAATTCAAAAACCGAGCTTACGAAACCGTTCCCGCAGGAACAGGAATTGAAGGACAAGCTTGAACGTCAGACTGAGCTTGCATTGCTTTTAAATCTTGACAATACTGAAAAACAGCAGGAACAAACAAAACAAAGAGCTTCAAACAATCGTGAAAACGATATGGAAATCTGATATGCTGTACGCCGGTTCGCCATTGGCGAATTGGCGTGTAATCTTTACATTAGTTTATTACGGTAGAATGGAAGTAATTATGATTAGCGATATAGCTTTATTAGAAATTTATAATCAATATAACAATACAGCAAGAAAAAATGATTATGTTATTCTGCCGTTCAATAAATTTCCTGTTATTGATAACAGATTACGTGAATTTGAGTGGTATGCATTCAGGCTGGAAACATTAATATCTGCCGATATGGTATTTGTAAATTATTCAGATAGAGCCGTTATATTAAAAAGGAGTACAAATACAATGAATGCTAAATGGACGATAGAAATCCCATATGGAAAAAGAAACTATTATATTGAATTGATATACAGATTAAACAGAGCGGTAACTATTGACGGAGCGGTTACGCTGTTTGTTTCAAATAATCCATATGCTTCCTTCCCAATGTGCAATAAATTGATTAACGGTTGCAATTAAGAGTGTTGTCGGATATATTACCGACGAAGCGGTAATATATCTCAATTCTCTGCGTGGTTTCCTTGCCTGACTTTTCTCTGCCGAACACAACGATTTTATCAATCAGCATATGCACAATATCGTAGTCAAGCTCGGTGATGTCGGTGTACTTGCATATAAGCTCAATAAAATCGCCGATGTCCTTGGACTTCTTTTCGTTTTCCTCAATCAGCGCCGCACTTTCCGAAATCAGCCTTTTCAGCTCAGCCTGTTCATCTTCAAGCTTTTTTGACATCGTGATATAACGCTCGTCGGAAATAACACCGAAAACCTTGTCCTCATACATCTTCTGCAAAATAGTGTCAATCTCCGCAAGTCTTTTCTTTGCCTTATCGGATTTCTGCTTGCAAAGTGCCGATTCGCTGTTTTTCTCGCACTCGGAAAGCTCTTTCAGACGCTCTGCATAGGCTTCAATATCCTTCGAAGCAAGTCTGACGTGCCGCTGAATATCGTGCAGTACAACCTCTGTAATCTGCTCAATGGTAATATGATGACTGTTCTTGCAAACGAGGTTTTCCGACCTCTTGTAACGGATATGACTCGGGCACCTGTAATAGCCCTTGATGTTCTTGGATTTTGTTCGTGAGTATGCCATTCTTAATCCGCAGTCACTGCAAACTACAAGTCCTCTGAAAATATTGTCGGGATTTACATCATAGGCTCTTTGCTTGGTTTCAAGCCTTTTCTGTACGGTTTCAAAATCCTCGTGACTGACATAGGCTTCGTGGGTATTGGGAATAACAACCTGTTCTTCCTTCGGAACTTCAACGCTCTGTTTTGTCTTGAAATTCTTTCGCAATCTTCGCAGACACACCATATCTCCCGTATAAACAGGATTGGTAAGAATTTTATGAATGGAGCGTTTACCCCATACATACTTGTGCTTCGGGAAATCGGGAGAGTCCTGCAAGCCTCGTCTAATCATCTGCTCAGCCTTTGGTATCATAACCTTTCGCTGTTCAAGCTCTTTTGCTATGAGATATGCGGACTTTCCTTCCAATGCAAGCTGAAACATAAGCTTTACAACCCAAGCATTTTCATTCGGAACAAGCCTGTGAACATTATCCTTGGCTTTGTCATAACCGTAAGGAGCCTGTCCCATAATAATTCCGCCGTTTTTCGCCTTTGTGTGCAGTGCGGAGATTATCTTACGGCTGCAATCCTTGGCGTACCACTCGTTAATAATATTCTTGAACGGTGCAAATTCATTATCACCGTTTACGGAGTCAACTCCGTCATTGACTGCAATAAATCTCACATCATTCTGCGGAAAGAATATTTCGGTGTAGTAGCCTGTCTGCAAATACTCTCTGCCAAGTCGGGATAAATCCTTGACAATAACCGTAGCGATTTTGCCCGATTCGATATCCTTTATCATATGCTTGAAATCGGGTCTTTCAAAGCTTGTACCGCTGAAGCCGTCGTCAACATAAAAGGTGTAGTCGGTAAATCCGTTGTTAGCGGCATACTGAGAAAGAAACGTTTTCTGATTCTGTATGCTCATGCTATCTCCCATACCCTCATCGTCACGGCTGAGTCTGCAATAGATTGCTGTTTGTTTATTCTGCTGTTTATTCATATCGTACCTTTTCCTTTCTGATTACAAACAGCAGATTTATGAAATTTGTGTACTCATATTGTACCACAAATTTATGAAAAAGTAAACTGCCGCTGTTGTAATAAAACTGTTTTTATGGTATAATTTATGTAATAATCTATTGCAAGGGAGGTCGGCATAATGCAGCGCTGTGATTTCAGTACAGTTATTGGAATTATCAGAGAATACATAAGCGAGGGAAATCGTGTTTCACAACCTGAGCTTATCTGCGACCTGTTCTATTATTTTTACGACAAGAACGGTGATTTTGAATTCGACAACGGACAGATTAACCGCTGGCTGAAAGGAATTGCACCGGTAAGTCCGAAAATATCCGAGTTTTATCAGCACCAATCCGCCGCTGAAAATCTTGCTTCCGATATTGAAACATTTATCTTTCCGATACTGTTTGATAAGAATATGGCTACCGAAAATATCTACGCCCTTGTGATGAATGACATCAGTATTTCCGAGCTAAAAGAAACGAGCTGACCGCCGAGTATCCCGAAGATATCGCCGCATTTATTGCAGCCGTTATCATCTTTGCGATAAACCGAAAGTTTGAAAAGCGTAATGTAAAAGCTTTAGTAATGGGAACACTCTCAACTGTAACTGCTGATATGATTTTCGACGGAGATGTACCTAAGCCTTGTAAATATTTCTGTGGCAGAGATACCGAGTTTGAAAATCTGCACGAATTACTGAATAAGAATAACAAGGTTTTCATTCACGGAGTTGCAGGCATAGACAAGAGTGAATTTGCCAAAGCCTACGCCGATAAATACAAAAATGACTACACCAATATTCTGTATTTCAATTATTTCGGCAGTTTGCAGAAAATGATTGCCGATATGGATTTTGCAGATGATAAACCCGGTGATGATGAAACCGAGCGTTTCAGAAAACACAACCGCTTTCTGCGTAGTCTGAAAGACGATACCCTGATTATCATTGACAACTTCAACACTACCGCTTCAAAGGAAACAAAGCTGGATATTCTGATGAAATATCATTGCCGAGTTATTTTCACAACACGCAGTAATTTTGAAATCGGAAAAAACTTTGAGCTTGCGGAAATTTCAGATATTGATACACTTGTAAGCCTTGCAGGAAAATTCTATTCCGAAACAGAAAACAATCGTGATATTGTTGTAAAAATAATCGAAGCAGTACACCGTCACACGCTTGCCGTGGAAATGTCCGCAAGACTTCTGCAAAAGGGCTTGCTTGAAGCAGACGAGCTGCTGACAGCTCTTGAAAATTCAAGCGTAAATCCCGATACTGCCGATAAAATCAATATCAATAAGGATGGCATAAACACCAAAGCCACATATTACAACCATATCCGCACGCTGTTTTCGCTTTATCTTCTTGACGAAGGTAAGCAAAGCATTATGCGCTGTATGACTTTTGTTCCGCAAACCGGTATTCGTGGAAGAATGTTTGCAAAGTGGCTTGAACTGAATACAATGGACGAGATAAACGACCTTGTTGAGCTTGGGTTTATCTCAAATCCCGAAGCTGATAAAATCGCACTTTTGCCTATGGTGAGGGATATTGCGACCACGGATTTATGTCCGTCGGTTACAAACTGTGACATTCTGCTTAATTCCGTTCATCAGATTTGCCTGCGTCACGGAGAGGATATTCCTTACAGAAAAACTCTGTTTGAAACAACTGAAAACATTATCCGTTATGCCGAAAAGAATAATTTATCTTTGTATATCCGCTTTATCGAGGACGCATTTTCATATATGGAAAAGTACAAGTATGAAAGTGGTATGCGGCTTGTTGTTTCCGAAATGGATATGTATAAAAATGAGCTGTCACCCAATGATTTAGCACTGCTTTATGACTGCAAATCTACCGTTGAAGCAATGCTCAATAGTAATGTCACAAAGGCAATCGCACTTTCGGAAAAGGCTTTGCAGACCTGTATTCCCGAAAATAATTTTCACCTTGCCGCAAATCTGAATATGAACCTCGGTTACTATTATCACCTTAACAAAAACACCGTTAAAGCCAAGGAATATATGGAAAAAGCTCTTGCATATATGTGGAAGCATAACGAGCCGAACAATGATGTTGTCATTATGCTCCACAACTATGCTAATCTTATGAGTGACCTCGGTGAGCCGCTAAAGGCAATCAACGCTATGAAAAAATGTGCGGAAATGATAAAGGAAGTGCATACGGATAAATGTACTGATTACGCTGACTTGTACTTTGATATGGGTATAATTTATTTGCAGATAAATCAACGAACGAACTCAAAAGAGTGTTTTGAAGAAGCGATAAGAGCTTATAGAAACGTGTACGGAGATACCGATAGGCATTATTTAGAGAGATACAGCTGTCTCTTATACACATCTGACGCTGCCGA
>ENA-OYZD01000854-OYZD01000854.1-human-gut-metagenome-genome-assembly--contig:-NODE-854-length-13534-cov-4.601380_pt1 | contig 13534 bp, 15 predicted proteins | sample MGYA00244073_ERZ653470 | MGnify/ENA primary metagenome ERZ653470 (study PRJEB26926, sample SAMN06164895) | human gut metagenome | biome: ENVO:00009003; feature: ENVO:2100002; material: ENVO:00002003... | reverse complement strand
ACGAGATGCTCAGGAGTCTCGTGGGCTCGGAGATGTGTATAAGAGACAGATGTTTTCGACAAACAGAAAATTCAACTTTGCGGCTGTGATATCAACTATAATTGGTGTGGCAATGCTTGTTCTGCTGCTTATCGCATTGTGTATGTGATAAGCATAAATATCATTGATAAAATTTGTGTAAATCGTCGAAAGTCTATATAAAAAGCCTGTTTACTATTGGCATTATGGTTTTTTTGTGGTATAATTACGAGTAGTATATTTTTTTGAAAAGGAAAATTCAATGAGTAATTATCAAGATAAAAATAATAATTTAGACGAAGAAAATGAACTGCAGCTTATAATTGGCAGGAACCCTGTTATCGAGGCTTTAAAAGCAAATAAGCTGATCGACACTATCTATATTAACCCTGAGGCTAAAGGCTCTATAACACTTATTTGTAGACTTGCAAAGGAAAAAGGCATAAATGTCAAGCGTGTTACCGAAACAAAACTCAACAATATGAGCAGGGGAGCTTCACATCAGGGTGTTATTGCTATGGGTGCGTGTGCGGAGTATGTGTCTCCGGAGGATATTCTCAGCATCGCAAATGAAAAGGGAGAGGATCCTTTCATTATTATTTGCGATGAGATAGAAGATCCGCACAATCTTGGTGCAATAATCAGAACGGCTGAGGCGGCAGGTGCTCACGGCGTTATCATTCCAAAGAGAAGAAGTGCATCATTGAACGCAACTGTTTTCAAAACGTCCGCAGGTGCAGCAAGCTGGTTGCCTGTTGCAAGAGTTTCAAATCTTGCAGCAACTATTGATATGCTTAAAGAAAACGGTGTGTGGATATACGGAACTGACGGCGAGGGACAGAGCTATACTGAAGTTAAGCTAACTGGTCCTATAGGGCTGATAGTCGGCTCTGAGGGCTTTGGCATGGGACGTTTAATAAAAGATAAATGTGATTTTTTGCTTAGTTTGCCTATGGCAGGCAAAGTCAATTCTTTGAATGCTTCCGTTGCGGCGGGCATTTTTATGTATGAAGCCGTAAGACAGAGAAATCTATAAGGAACAGGGAGGTTAAAGCTTTGGCTGATAAATTCTCAATAGACGATATAATTTCAGAATACAGCGAAAAAGTTGAAAACGATTTAAAAACTGATGAGTCACAGGAAAACGATGAAATTTTAAATGAAGATACTAATGAAGATACTAATATTGATGAGAGTATTGAAAAAGATAATGATATCAGCGATATAGATAGTGACGGCTATGATCCAATAAAAGCAACAGATTTTGATGATGAATTGGCGTCAGATCATACGAACGAAAAAAAACGTAACGAGGAAAATGCTGCACTTATAAATAATCTCACCAAACATAAAAAAGGCAAGGCTGCAAAGCAGAGCATTCCGCCTGTGAACAGGGCAAGCCTTAAAGATATCAAAATGGGACTGACGGGAAAAATAATCCCGAAAACAGAGGAGTTTGACAAGGCACTTATCCCTGATGACGCCACCTATGAGGAAAAATCCTCTATATTGTCACAGCACAGAAAGAAGAAAGTTGACAGCTTTGTTCTTAAAACTAACGAGCAGGAAAGCGAGCCTGACAGTGATGATACAAACGATAAAGACAAGGCAGGGCAGACGGAGTTTAAGAAGTTTGATGACGCCGAAAAGGTCTTTGGCTCTATCCGTCATGTGAAGAGCAACCTTGTTCTAAGGCTTTGTGTACTTCTGTTTACGGGCATTTTCAGCACATTCATAACGGTTGCAAATGACCTGGAACTGCCTCTTATAAAGACATTTGACAGAACGATAACCCCTGCGGCATATCTGTTTGCAAACACTATTTTGGGTCTTATTTCTATAGCGGTGTGCTATAACGTGCTTCTTGCAGGAATGAAAAGCCTATTTAAAAAAGAGGCAGATAATGATACAATAGCAGCGATAGGTATTTTTATTACAGTCATTGCAGGAATAATAAATCTATTTGACCCTGAGTCTATTCGTGACAGTGTTTACCATGTTTACATATCCGTTGCAATCGTGGGTCTGATATTTAATACTCTTGGGAAACTTATGGTGGTAAAACGTACTGAGCGTAATTTTAGGTACGTTGCAGGAGATTTTGAGAGATATGCAGTTACATCCGTTGAAGATGAGGAAATAGCAGAAAACTTCACAAGAGGTGCTGTTGCAGAGCCAAAGATAGCAGCTATGCGCAAAACCGAGTTTGTGGACGATTTCATGAAAAACAGCTACACTTCTGATATCTCAGATGAGTATTCAAAGAAAATAAGTCCTTATATCCTCATTGCAGGCGTTGTTATAGCACTTTTGTCACTTATATTTGATAAGGGTGCGTCAAACATGAAAGAACGTTTGTTCATAGCACTTGCGGCTTTCTCAGGCACTGTTACCATGTGTTCTTCGTTTGCGGTAATGCTTATAGTAAATGTACCTTTGGCAAGAGCTACAAAGAAGTATTTGCAGTATTCAGCGGTAATGCTGGGATATTCTTCTGTTGATGAATTTGCTGACACAAATTCACTTCTTGTTGACGCTGAACAGCTTTTCCCTAAAGGAAGCATTGAGCTTGCAAACCTTAAGCTTCTCTCAGCTATTTCTATTGAAGACTGCATTTTAATGGCGGCAAGCCTTAGCTGTCAATCGGGAAGTGTTCTTAAGTCTACATTCTACAAAATGCTCAGAGGCAAGACTGAGTTGCTTTATCCTGTTGAAAGCTACATTTATGAGGACGGTCTTGGACTTTCGGGCTGGATAGAAAACAAACGTGTACTTCTTGGTACAAGAGAGCTTATGGAAAACCACTCTATTGATGGTCTGCCGTCAGAAGCAAAAGAGAAGGAGTATACAAATGGGAATGTTGCTGTCTATCTTTCTATTTCTGGAATAACAGCAGCAATGTTTGTTATTCAGGTATCGCCTAATCTGTCCGTTACACGTTGGCTTCAGGAGCTTGAACTTGAAGGTATCACAACAGTAATAAGAACAGTTGACGGCTTTCTTTCACAGCGTTTTCTCTCTGATCTCTTTGATATTGAAAGCGACAGCGTTAAGCTTCTCAGCTTCAGATATCACAAGGATTACGAAAGCGAAACCGAGTACGTTCCACGTCAGGCTTCATCAATGCTTTGCAGCGGACATTTTCCGTCATTTGCAATGCTTGTGATAGGCGCAAAAAGGCTCAAATTTACCGCAGAACTTGGTGCATCAGTGATGTATGGTGCAACGATACTTGCGGCGCTCATAGCCCTTATAATGATGTTGGCAGGTTCATTTGTTCAGCTTACTCCAACGCTAGTTATCGTCTACAACTTCATTGTAATGGGAGTAGCGTTGCTTATACAGCACATCAAAAAACTATAAAAAATAAAACCTCGGTCTGTAGTGAAACAAACCGAGGTTATTTTTTTACTTATTGCTTATTGTCCAATCTATTGGCTGAATATTGTTACTTACAAGGAAATCGTTAACCTTAGAAAAATGCCTGCATCCGAAAAAACCGTTATACGCAGACAATGGAGATGGATGAGCTGCCTTGAATACTGCATGAATAGGGTTCGTTATAAGTGGTGCCTTAGCCTTAGCATTGCCACCCCAAAGGATAAACGCAGTAGGCACATTACGCTCATTAAGCTTTTTTATTACAGCGTCAGTAAGCTGCTCCCAGCCTTTACCCTTATGAGAATTAGGCTGACCCTGACGAACAGTAAGAACAGTGTTCATCATCAGCACGCCCTGCTTAGCCCAATCAGTAAGCTCGCCATTATTAGGGATAGAGATACCAAGATCAGCATTAAGTTCTTTAAAAATATTCTGCAAAGACGGTGGTGGATTAACACCAGCTTTAACGGAAAAACAAAGACCATGAGCCTGTCCCGGACCATGGTAAGGATCCTGTCCAATGATAACAGCCTTGACGTTTTCATAAGGCGTGTACTTCAGTGAATTGAAGATATCATGCATATCAGGATAAACAGTGAAGTGTGAATATTCGTATTTCAAAAATTCACGAAGTTTCAAATAATATTCCTTTTTAAACTCATCAGCCAGAATATCGTCCCAGCTATTTCCGATATGCACCATTATACAGCACTAATGACAGTTCCGACGATCAGACCGAGTATAAGTGCGGCAACCAAAGCGAGAACGAGTATTCTCATGACCATAGGTTTCTTGTCGTTCATTAACTATCGTTCCTTTCATAAAATATACTACTATGATTTTATCATATTTTCGCTGTAAAATCAACTGTTTGGAGAAAATTTATAAAATAATTGTTTTCTATACTAATCATCAATTTCTTCAAACCTGATTTTATTTGCACATTCTGATATATTTCTCACAGGTATATTTCCCCAAAAGTATTATTTAGGAATTCCTTGTGGAAAGGCACTACAGTAGAATAATCCAGTCTTATTTTTACCTTAAAAATTCTTGCAAGAAGTGCAATCAGGAATAACAACACACATTAATTATTTCTCCTTCAACTTTGCAAATATATAAATTGATATAATTGTATACTTTTTTTATTATAAACTGTCCCTCAATTGTTGTCAAGGGATTACCGCAAATGTAGCATAGCTTGACAGCCCACAAAGTAGGGTGTATACTTAAAGCAGTGCACAACGGAGAGAGCCGACAAAGCGTAAAAGAGCCACAAACAGCCCCTCACACAGCGTGTACAGAAAGTTTCACTAAATAAAAATTTAGTGAAACTTAGAGAAGCGATAAATAAATAAGGAGAATAGATATAAATGAAACAAGCATATGTAGATGATTGCCCATATTATCTTGACGATTTTCTAACTAACATGAAAGTTGTCAAAGACCGTTCTGACCGCACTGAAGAAGCTTATTTTATTGATATCCGAACATTTCTGCGATATCTTAATGTCAAACACCATGCAGTTCCAGCCGAAACGCCTTTCAATAAAATAAAAATAAAAGAAACGCCAATAGAATGGCTCGAATGCTTTTCACTAAACGATGCTTATGTTTATTTAAAGTATCTCAAAGATGAGCGCAATAATTCCACAAAAACCCGTGCAAGAAAATGTTCAGCTTTGAAACAATTCTATGTTTATCTTTGCCAAAAAGCCAAGCTCATTTCAAACAATCCGCTTGATGATCTTGAATTGCCGCATATAAATCAGGCTTTGCCTAAATATCTGTCCCTTGAACAAAGCCTTGAGCTTCTGCGTAATATCGACTCTAAAAATCAGGTGCGTGATTATTGTATCATTACTCTGTTCCTTAACTGCGGTATGCGTCTGAGCGAGCTTGTGGGCTTGAATTTAAGCGATTACAGCCGAGATAACAGAACTCTGCGTGTCCTCGGCAAAGGCCGCAAAGAGCGCATTATTTATCTTAACGACGCTTGTGTTTCTTCACTTGATGAGTATATTGACACTACCCGCCCCCACGTGGAACAAACTGCCATTTTTTTGTCGGCTAACAAAACAAGGATAAACAAGCGACGTGTTCAACAAATAGTAGATGAACAGCTCCAGCGTGCAGGACTTAGCAATTTGGGTATTACCACCCACAAGCTTAGGCATACAGCCGCAACCCTAATGTACCAACACGGCGGTGTAGATACTCTTGTACTGAAAGATATACTCGGTCACAAAAGCATTGCGACCACTGAGATATACACACATTTATCTGATGAAAACATCAAAAAGGCAATGGAGTCGAATCCATTGTCTGAAGAAATTGAAAAGAAAAAGAAGTAAACAAAAAGCCATGTGAGGAAAATCACATGGCTTTTTTGCTATTTTTTCATACGAATTATAGAATGTTCTGGGAACGTCAGATCTGATCTTATCGACATCTTCATAGCTGCATGATTTGCAGTATCTATGGAGTTGTCGTATTCATCAAACATTTCCTCCACGGTGAACTTCACAGGGCTACCAACAGGTGAAAGCACTTCAATCTCGTCGCCCTTGTTGAATTTGTTTTTTTGAGTACAGTATATTCTTCCACCGCTACAACCGTCAACCACAGCCACAACATCATATTCACGAATATACCCACCGTTTTCGTAATACTGGCTCTCCTTTGGGTGACCAAAGAAAAATCCTGTACAGTATGCTCTGTGGCTTACCTTGAAAACTTCGTCCTTAAGCCACTGTGGCAAATCAAAATGCTCCGGATCAGACTTATAGATATCCATAGCCTTTCTGTAGGCATTTGTGATAACGGACACATAATACGAAGATTTAGCTCTGCCCTCGATCTTAAAGCTGTTCACGCCTGCCTCTGCAAGCTTATCAATGTGGTTGAGCATACACATATCCTTGGCGTTGAGGATATAAGTTCCTTTATCGTCCTCAAAAACAGGATAAAACTCATTGGTGCGCTTTTCTTCCATAAGGTGGTATCCCCAGCGGCAAGGCTGTGCGCACTCGCCGCGATTTGCGTCACGATTTACAAGGTACTGGGAAAGCAAACATCTGCCTGAAAAACTTACGCACATTGCACCATGTACAAAGCACTCAATTTCAAGATCTTTAGGGGTCTTTGCTCTTATTTCGGCGATCTCCTCGAGAGAAAGCTCTCTTGCAAGCACTACCCTCTTAGCACCCATGTTATAAAATTCATTTGCAGTAACATAATTTACTATACCAGCCTGTGTGGAAACATGAATCTCCATATCAGGTGCATATTTTTTTATCAGTGAGAAAACACCGATATCGTTGGCTATCATAGCGTCAACGCCTGCCGCAAGAGCGTCATTCACAAACTGCTCTAAATGCACTATCTCGTCATTATGAGGAAGCGTATTGCAGGTCAGATACACACGCTTACCCCTGCTGTGAGCCTCGTCACAGGCTTCTTTCAGAAGCTCAGCGTCAAAGCTTGCAGAGGCGGCTCTCATTCCGAAAGCCGTACCTCCAAGATAAACTGCATCAGCACCAAAATCCAGCGCCGCATACAGACGTTCCATATCTCCCACAGGAGCAAGAACTTCAAGCAAATTATTTTCAGTCATTAAAATTTCAATCCTTTATTACTTTTTCTTTGCAAGTCCAGCCTTAACAAGATTTTCCTCATGCTCGTCAAGTGTCTTTGCATAGAATGTTTCGCCCGTCTTAAGATTATTACAGAAGTAATAGTAATCAGTCTTCTTAGGCTCAAGAACAGCGTTTATTGCAGCCATACCAGGGTTGCATATTGGTCCTGCCGGCAAGCCCTTGCACTTATAGGTATCATAACACTCGGTATAATGCTCGATAGAAGCTGTGTTGTCAGCCTCGGTCTTTATAACATTCTTAATATAATTTGTTGTTGTATCAGACTGGAGCATAGGATAGGTGTCAGGGTCGTCAAGTCTGTTCAGAAATACCGAAGCTACCTTTGGCATTTCGTCCTCAGAAGCGGCTTCAAGCTGAACGATAGAAGCAAGGGTCATAAATTCGTTAAGTGACATACCGGAATTTTTGATCTTAGCTTTGACAGTTTTGTATTTCTTTTCAAACTGCTCTCTAAGCTTCTTGGTAACGTTTCCTGCGCTGTCATTCACATAAAACTCATATGTATCAGGATAGAAATAGCCTTCCATGCGATAGAACATATCGCCGTTATCGTCAACATCATTTTCAAAGTCAAAGCCTTGATTTTTATTGAATTCAAACAGGAAGTCGTCAGCAGTGCAGACCTCATTATCTTCAAGCTTTTTAGCTATGTCAAGAAGATTTTCTCCCTCTGTGAATGTAATGCTTACAGTCTTATATGACTCTCTCATTTGTGAAAGTTTTTCGATTATTTCAGAATATCCGCTTGATGGCTGAAGTGTGATATCACCAGGATATATAGCTGCAGGCTTTTCAAATTTCAAAGCAAGCATAAACAGCTTTTTGTTCTTTATAACTCCCTCATTTACAAGTATATCAGCTATCTCACTGTTTGTTGAGCCTGCAGGGATATTAAATCTGATATCCTCGTCAGTTTTTCCGATACCATAATACTCCATGCCAATAGAAATGCCGCCCACTGCAAGCACTAAAGAAACTGTAAGAATTACTATAACAAGTATAATTCCGCCAAACACCGAATTATTCACCTTGCTTTTCTTTCTTTTTTTCTTTTTCTTCTTGCTACTTTTTGACTTTTTTTCTTGCTTTTCGGGCTTCTCAGGCTCTTTATCCTCGTCTTCCTCGCTTTTGTCTTCCTCTGACTTGTCCTCGTGAAAAGCTAGGATAGGTTCAGGCTTGTCATCGGTCGCTTCTGGAGTTTCCTGTGGTTTCTCGTCAGTGTTATCTGCCTGTTCACAGGCTTCGGAACTGTTCTCAGTGTCAGCGATAGGCTCTGCTTCAACGCTTTCTTCGTCCGCTTCATTTTTCTCGGCAGACTTTATCTTTGCGTTGACATCATTTATTATATCGTCAACATTAAAATTCAGATCGTCCATTATTTACTTCCTTTCCTTTGTGTTTATAGTATATATATCCTTATCAGTAAATACCTTGTCTACAGAGATATCATAGGCGTCATGACAAAAGCTTTCTGACATACAGTTATCGTAACATAAACCTAGCTTCATGCCATTATAATCAGCCAAAAATCTGTCATAAAAGCCCATACCAAAGCCAAGCCTGTATCCGTCTTTATCATACGAAAGCGCAGGCACGATACACAATGCATTGTCAAAAACGCAGTATTTCTCACAACTTTCATCAGGCTCAAAAATGCCAAACCTACCCTCTTTGAGATTATAGGTGCTGTTTATTCTGTAAAAATACATAATATTGCCGTTTTTTTCACATCTCGGGCATAGCACTATCTTGCTCTTTAGCGCCTTTCTTACTATCTCCGCCGTAGACACTTCAATATCAGAGGAAACATATGCAAGCACAGTTGTGCAGCTTTTATACTCCTCGCTGTCAAGGAAAGCTTGCTGAACAGCTACATCTGCCTGCTTTCTTTCTTCCGCAGACATACTAAGACGTATCTCTTTGAAATGCTTTCTTAAAGCTTTTTTATATGTCATTTGCTCTGCATTCCTGATTCAAGGGCTTCTGCCTTTTCTTTTGAAACAAGAAGCTCTACAAGCTTGAGTGCAAACTTCATGCTGCAGCCTGCGCCCTTTGCAGTGATGAACTTACCGTCAACAGCCACAAGTCTGGCAGAATGTATCGCACCTTTAAGATCTTTCTCATAGCCTGGAAAACAAGTTGCATATCTGCCGTCAAGAAGACCCTTATGACCGATTATGGACGGAGCGGCACATATTGCGGCAATGTATCTGTTATTATCAGCACAGTAATCAACTGCACCAAGCACATCAGGGCTTGCTTCAAGATTTAAAGTACCCGGCATACCACCTGGGAGAACTATCATTTCGAGCTCGTCATTAAGAACTATCTTATCCACTGTTGTATCGGTCTTGACAGGAATGTTGTGTGAGCTGACTATCATATCAGAGCCTACACCTACAGTAAAAACTTCAACGCCTGCTCGTCTGAGCAGATCCACAGGGGCAAGAGCCTCCATTTCCTCAAAACCATTGGCAAGAAATACATAAACCATAACAAATGACTCCTTTCGATCATCTGAAAGTAATTACATTTTTATTCAAAAGAAAAGCGGGATTATAAGAAAGCTTTGACTTTCTAAGGCCCTCTATTCCTAGATCCTCTTCCCTGTTGATGAAGCTGAGACCCTTTGCATTATGCGACGCAAACTGACTACACAGCATAGGATATGCACCCTGAACGTCAGCGAGTGCTTTTTCTATATGCACCACAAAGGTATCAGAATTTATTTGTTCACCAACCGTAAAGCCTGTCATTTTATCATTTCTGTAAAGCACAGCACCTTTAAGTCCGAGCCTATCCATATTCGTAAGAAAAAGATCAATAGCATATTGCTCAACCACCGCCGAAGGATCGTCAGCGTTGTCATTCTTATTATAAAACTCAGCTGAAAATTCAATACAGCTGTCTATTTCCTTATCAGTAAGCTCTCTGTATTCCCAAGGCTCGTCCATGAAACGCTTTATGTGGTTACGCTTGCCGTGATACTTTTTGCCTTTAAGCTCGATAAGGTCGGAAGCATTGTAAATATAGTCTGAACTGTCTCTATCATACTCGCAGATGATTTTATCACCATAATATTCTTTTATCCAGCTTAGGTTATCATCTGTTACAGAAGATACGATAAGCGGCTTTCCCTGGGAGGAAACATATTCTTTAAGCTCATCAAAAAGCCTGATATATTTTTCTTTGCCTTCAACGTCTATTTTAACGCCCGCAGGAAATGTAAAATACGGCTGACCGTCCTCAAAGGAACAGCTTATATAAAAATCACCATGATGTGTTATTACAGTGTCATTAAGTCTTTGCCACGCCATATTATTTGCAAAGCAATATTCTGCTCCTCTGAAATCTGATACTGCAAGACACTTGGTTATCCATTCTTTGTCCTCAAAACTTATTTTTCTGAAATCAAACATTAAACACACATTACTTTCTATTGATTAACCCCAGAACATCTCCGAAAATCTTATCTTTTGTATAAGGCTCGCTGCCGTCGCTGCAAGGAATAATATCCCAATCCTGTTTCTCAGCGGTAAACAAAGCGGCTTCACGGCACTTTTTCAGATACTCCACATTTGCTTCATGGATATCCTTTTTGCTTTCATCTCCGCCGTATCTTCCCGACATCAGCTTTTGAGATATCTCTATTGGCATATCCAAGAATATCACCTTGTCAGGTCTTGGAAGCCCAAGCTTGTCATACTCGTAATCTTCAAGCCAACCTATAAAATCTTCCCACTGCTCTTTCGACAGTTTTGTCATCTGATAAATGCAGTTTGACGTAACATATCTCGCTGCAAGTACAAGACTTCCCTCTTTATAGTCATGCTCCCAAAATTGTTTGTAGCAAGCGTATCTGTCAACAGCGTAAAAGCTTGAAGCTGCGTAGGCATTCACGTCAGCAGGCGTTTTGCCTATCTCACCATTAAGATACATTTTTACCAACGCAGACGACGGATTATCATAGTCAGGAAAGCTTATAGCCTTATGCTTTATGTCATTTTCACTGAAATAAGCAGAAAGCCTTTCAAACTGAGTTGATTTTCCACTTCCATCAAGTCCCTCAAGAACTATAAGTCCAGATCTATTCAACATTATTCATTTCTCCGTAAATTTTCTTTACTTCAGCCATTTTTCCACAACTCATTGCGCCCTCTGGACACTTGCCTTTCATTACACATGACGGACCTGCGTTCTTGAAAAGCTCAGGAGCGGCCTGCTTGCAAAGTCTGAGCATTTCATCAGCCACAGCCTTTATCTCCCATTGTGCTCTGTTACAGCATCTATGCTGGAAGAAATTAAACAGTGTTCTGACGTTCATTGTCACAACTATCTTTGTTTCACAAGCGTTTGGAAGAACAAATCTTGCGTCCTCATAGGCTTTTTTCTTAGCCTTGTTAAGTGCGTCCTTTTCAGACATACCCTGCTCTAAAAACGCCTTTTCATGTGTATTTGTAAGTATGTCGGCAATCTTATTATAACACTCAAGTAGCTGATCCATTTGCTTGTCAAATTCAGCCTTTGCTTCTGGCACAGCCTCTATTGATGGTGGCGTGATAAACTCAAAGCCGCTTTCATTTACATAACGCTGGCTTTTTTGAGAATAAGACGCAATTCTGTGTCTTACCAACTGATGAGAGCAGGCACGGGATATCCCCTCTATGCCAAAAGTAAAAGAAACGTGTTCCATAGGGCTTTCGTGACCAATAGACACGAGCCTTTCAATAAAGCTCTTTGTTTTTTCTTCCGTAAGGCCCTCTCTAAGCGAGGCGATATCACTGCTTGAATAGCAAAGTTTTGCAGCAGTAGCAACCACCTTTTCAGGCTCAGGTGTATGGGTAATAAGCTCAACTCTCATCATATATGATCCTTTCCACATATTTTTTATATTATACCATTAAAAAGCCTACAAGTCAACATTTTATTTTAAATCACCCACTATTGCCATTTTAAATGCACAAAAAAGGCAGCAAGCTAACCTACTGCCTAAAATCATTCAATTCACGCCTATCACTGTTAGTAGAAAAAGTATCATCATCACCGCCGATACGCTGCTAAGAACAAGTCCAAATATCACACAGCAAACTGCATTCAGGTCAAAAACTTCATTTCTTTTGCCGTCATATCTGAGCCTACAGACCTTATTGGGTATGTATATCTTTGAGCGCATTACTACCTCATATGGGAATACGTTTGGATACTCACTATCACTAACCTTGTAAAACGCTGTATCAAATTTCTTGCCCTCTGCCCTGCCGAAACGCACAAACTTTCCTTTCACGCTTTTCGTTCCAGTAAGTTTTACAGCAGAGTATACAAAGAAACCAAAAATAGCCAGTAACAGGATAACAAGAAAAACAATGAACATTATAGGAACTATAACAAAATCTGCGCCAAGACACATGGCAAGCACAAGAACAACCGTGGCTATGATAACAAATTCCATGACTGTACCCTACAATAGACTTCTGTAATAGTCGCTAAGACGCTTAGCGTTAGCTTTCAAAAGCTCGTCAGCCTTGTTTTTAACGCTTTCATCTGCAAAAATACCACGCTTTGAAAGTTCAGAAGCCTGCTTGGCAAGGTCTATCGCCTTTTGAAGATTCGTGGCACTGTCAGAGCCTGAATACTCCCTAGCCACCATAAGGCAAGCTTTCGCCTTAAGCGCACATATCTCATCTGAAAATTCGTCATCAGCGTCATACTCTATAACAGCCTTATAGTTCTTGTTTATAAATTCTGTCCGTATACCGATATAGCCCTCTGCGTCAGGGGCGTTTTTGGAGTCGTTTTCATCAGGCAGAAGGGCATTAGGCTCTATCTCCAACACCTTGCAGAGGTATTCAAGGGTCTTTACCGACGGCGTTGCTGAGCCGCTCTCTATCTGACTAAGCATATTGCGGGTTATAAAATCACCCACTACCTCGCTTTGAGTCATTTTCTTTGCAAGCCTTGCCTCTTTTATCCTCTTGCCGAGAGTATTTTTCTCCATTATATCGCCTCACTTTATTTACTGTAAATTTCATTTACTTATATGATAGCAGATAGTAAAACAGATTTCAAGTATTTAACGGAAAATTTACAATTTTTTTATGCTAAGCCATATCTAAAAAATAATTTTAATTATTGTTGAAAATCTATTGACAAATAAGATAAATGAGTATATAATAAACGTAAATAATATTTACATTGGAGGTGTAAGCTATATGAATGAATGGTGGGACGGTTTGTCGCTTTTACTTAAAGTGCTGTATTGTATAGCGTTTCCGTCAACGCTTATACTGCTTGTGCAGACTTTGCTTTCTATGTTCGGTTTTCATGATGGTGGAAGCGGTCACGATTTCAGCGACACATCAGGTCTTGATCTTGATGTTGATACCAACATCAGCGGTCACGGAGATGTGGATATTGGTCACTGTACACACTGTCTCTTATACACATCTCCGAGCCCACGAGACTCCTGAGCATCTCGT
>ENA-OYZD01000834-OYZD01000834.1-human-gut-metagenome-genome-assembly--contig:-NODE-834-length-13789-cov-7.688874_pt1 | contig 13789 bp, 12 predicted proteins | sample MGYA00244073_ERZ653470 | MGnify/ENA primary metagenome ERZ653470 (study PRJEB26926, sample SAMN06164895) | human gut metagenome | biome: ENVO:00009003; feature: ENVO:2100002; material: ENVO:00002003... | reverse complement strand
GTGGGCTCGGAGATGTGTATAAGAGACAGCCCCGGCAAAGCCTGCGGGCTTTGCCGGGGGCGTTTTTTCCCGGGAGGGGCCGCAGCGAAAAACGGCATTTTCCACAAAAACAAAATCAAAAGGAGAACGCAATGAATCTAGGAGCCTTCATGAACCCCGAATTTCCCATTTTCAGCACCACGCTGTGCTATCTGGAACGGGACGATGCCTACCTGATGCTGCACCGCATCAAAAAGCAGGACGACTACAACCACGACAAATGGATCGGTGTAGGCGGAAAGTTTGAGCGGTTTGAAAGCCCGGAGGACTGTCTGCTGCGGGAAGTGAAGGAGGAGACCGGCCTGACGCTGAAGCGCTTCCGCGCCCGGGGTCTGCTGACCTTTATTTGGGGCAACATGACCGAGTTTATCCACCTGTACACCGCTGATGAATGGACGGGCGAGATGGTGCAGGGCGATGCCTGCAGGGAAGGCGTGCTGGAATGGGTGCCGAAGGATAAGGCGGCTGAACTGCCCATCTGGGAGGGCGACAAAATCTTCTTCCGGCTGCTGAATGAGGAACGGCCTTATTTCTCCCTCAAGCTGGTGTATGAAGGCGACACCCTCACGCAGGCAGTGCTGGACGGGAAACGAATCGTTTGAGCTCCATCTGCTGTGCGACAGCTGCAGGTTGACGGTAGCAAAAGGCTGTTCACCGCCCGGCCCCTTATCGTGAAAAGGCAACGCCGGAATGACCGCAGTCATTCCGGCGTTGCTATATATAAAAATATTTTTCCGCTGATATTGTCAGAGCGAAGCGGAGACAATTCTAAAAGTTAGTTCAGCTTCAGATCGCCCTCTTTGATCCAGCCCAGCTTGCGCTCGATCTCGCAGAAGATCACACTCAGCACGGCGGGCAGAACAAAGCACAGCAGCACCATGGCAGCCCAGTCCATCGGGGTGATGGCGGCTTTGGTACCGGCGGCAATGTCGCTGACCCAGCCGGTGTACACGCCGATCTGGCCCACCAGACCGCAGGTGCCCATGCCGGAAGAGACAGCGGCACCGTTCATCTCAAAGTGGAACACGCAGGTGGCCAGCGGGCCGGTGATGGCACTGGCCAGTGTGGGCGCGATCCAGATACGGGGGTTCTTGACGATGTTGCCCATCTGCAGCATGCTGGTGCCAAGGCCCTGACTGACCAGACCGCCTACACCGTTCTCCTTGTAGCTCATCACGGCAAAGCCGATCATCTGGGCGCAGCAGCCTGCCACGGCGGCACCGCCGGCAAGGCCGGTCAGACCCAGCGCGGCGCAGATGGCGGCAGAGGAAATGGGCAGGGTCAGCGCCACGCCCACAATGACGGATACCAGAATGCCCATAACCAGCGGAGCCTGTTCGGTGGCCCACATGATCAGGGTGCCCACCTGACTTGCGGCAGCGCCAATGGGTGCGGCGATCAGCATGGAAAGGCCCACGCCGGAAAAAATGGTCACCAGCGGGGTCACGAGGATGTCCACGCGGGTCTCCTTGCTCACGGCCTTGCCCAGCTCGGAAGCCACGATGGCAATGATGAGCACGGCCAGCGGGCCGCCTGCGCCGCCCAGAGCATTGGCCGAGTAGCCTACGGTGATCAGGCTGAACAGCACCAGCGGCGGGCAGTGCAGCGCCCAGCCAATGGCGCAGGCCATGGCCGGGCCGCTCATGGCCGTGGCGTAACCGCCAAGGTCTACCAGCACGTCAAGACCGGTCTGCTGGCCCAGCGTCTTGATGATGGTGCCGATCAGCAGGCTGGCAAACAGGCCCTGCGCCATGGCACCCAGCGCTTCAATGAGATAGCGCTGCGGGGTGATGACGATATCCTTGCGTTTTAAGAAATCTTTCACATTTGACATGAGAAACTGCCTTTCTGTTTCAAGATGGTGGATTCAATGCAAAAACTGCATGTCAAGTATAATACCATACACATGTCAAGACAACAAGACAAAATGCTGATTTTGCTGGAAATATCTGCAATTTTTGGCTTTGTGCAATGTTTTTGCGGGCTGAGACGTATCTATTTTGGAGCATTTTCTGATACCGGGGCGGCAGCTTTTCGGAGCTGCGCTTTGCAGTGTGCGGCAATTGACGGGGGCTTGCCCGCGGGTGTATACTGAAAGAGTATTGAGAAGATGAAACGCTGCCCTTTTTGTGGAGGGCGGCATCCCGATAAAAATACATGAGGTATGGAGCACAGCATGAAAAAAACGTTCTGGAATAAACTGACTGCCCGCGGCACCCGCGGCAAAACGCGGTGCGCAGCGGCAGTTCTGGCATTGGCAATGACCTTTTCAACGGGCGCACCGCTGGCACTGGCTGCACAGCCGGAAGAAGGTACCGCGGCAGTGACCGAGACTGTTTCTGCACAGCAGGAAACGGCAATGCCCACCCTGCAGACGGAGACCCCGGAGCTTGCTGCACAGGACCCGGAAGCACCGCCTGTACAGGCCACTGAAGCGGAGGAGAACAGCACGAACCAGCACACGCCGGAAAACAGCGTGGTACTGACACCGGAAGAGATCCGTGCCGCGCTGGATGCCGGTGCCATGGATGCCGCCGAGGCCCAGTGCATCGACCTGAGCGATGAGAACGGCTTTTTCAGCTGGCTGCTCAATTTCCTGTTCGGCTGGCTGGGCAAAGACGAGTCCCAGCCGGAGCCGGCCTACTCCGGCTGGCGCACCTCCGGCGGCAAGACCTACTACTACAGCCAGACCACCAACAAGCCGGTGACCGGCATCCAGTGCATCGACAATAAACTCTATTACTTCAGTGCGGACGGTGTGCTGGAAAATGGCAAGACCTTTGGTGTGGATGTTTCCAAGTATCAGAAGAACATCGACTGGAAACAGATCAAAAAGGCAGGCGTGAGCTTTGTGATCGTCCGCATCGGCTACCGCGGCTATGGTGCTTCCGGCACGCTGGTGCTGGACCCCATGTTCGAGGAGCATTTCACCAATGTGAAGAATGCGGGCCTGAAGGTGGGCGTGTATTTCTTCAGTCAGGCTACCACCGAGGAGGAAGCCAAGGAGGAAGCCTTTGCCTGCGCCTACGTACTGAACGGACGCAAGCTGGATTACCCCATCTTCTTTGACACCGAAGCATCCGGCGCTTCCAATGGTTCCGGCCGTGCCGACGGTCTGGGTATGGAGGACCGCACCAAGTGCGCCATCGCCTTCTGTGAGGAGGTCAAGGCACAGGGCTACAAACCCGGTGTGTATGCCTCTACCCTGTGGTACCGCAAGCGTGTCAATCTGAACAGCCTGAAAAAATATACCATCTGGAACGCACATTATGGTGTTGCCAGCAGCCCCATCGACTGCGCCCTGTGGCAGGGCACCTGCACGGCACGCCTGCCCGGCTATAAGGGCGATATGGACGTGAACATCAGCTACATCGGATAAGTGAGGAAACTGCAATGGACCGCATTCGCCTGATCGCATCGGACATGGACGCGACCCTTCTGGACGAGTACAGCCAGCTGCCGCCAAAGTTTACCGAGACCATCCGTGCACTGGCCGGGCAGGGCATCTTGTTTGCCGCCGCCAGCGGGCGGCCTCTGTACACACTGGAAACGATGTTCCCGGATCTGCTGGAGGAGATCATTCTCATTGGCGACAACGGCGGCGCTGCCCGCTGGAAGGGGAAAGACCTGTTTGTGTCCGAAATGCCTGCCGAGGGCTGGCGGCAGCTGGCCCGCAGCACAAAGCAGGCCGGAGACGTGGGCCTTTTGTGCGGACTGCAGGCGGCCTACGCGGAAAAGCAGGACGAGAAATACGATAAAGTTTTCAAGATTTTTTATACCCGGGTGGAATACGTGGATGACCTGACTGCGGTGGAAGCGGCGGCGGATAAGTTTACCGTCTATCTGCCCAACGACGACTCGCAGAAAGCCTTCGACCGGATCTACGGCGCATTCCACACAGGAAATGGCGGTGCATTCTCGGTGGCAGTGGCAGGCAGAAACTGGGTGGACGTGATGAACCCAGGTGTGCACAAGGGTGCAGCACTGGCAAAGGTGGGTGCACTGCTGGGCATTCCGGCCGACAGCATGATGGCCTTTGGCGACACCTACAACGATGCCGAGATGCTCACCACCGCGAAGTACGGCTTTTTGATGGAGAACGGCAGCGGACCGCTGCGGGCGCAGGTGCCGTTTCTGGCACCGTCCCACCGGGAATACGGCGTGATGCAGGTGCTGAAACAGGTGCTCCGCCAGAACGGCGAAGTAAGCTCGGAAGATTTTACAAAAGCACATTGATCGATATTGACAAAAGGGCAGGTTTTACCTGCCCTTTTGTCATACACCCCAACTGTGCTGAATAAATTGTTCTCAGAGCAATAAACAGGCTGGGGAGGCATGGGGATATGTTTGTAGTCACGTTAAGCAAAACGAGCCTGAAAAAACTGGGTCTGGGTGCCATGTGCTGCGCACTGGTGGTGGGCAGTGCTCTGCTGGGCCGGTTCATCAGCAACCGCACCGTTGCGGTCTCGGCGGCGGTGAACAAAATTGAGAGTGCACAGGACATCCAGACATGGTTCACCGGCTACGGTCTGGATGTGGACGGCGCATCCATCACGGCAGACAAGGTCAAGATCCCCCGCAAGTGGGATGACAGCTTTTCGGCCTTCAACGGGGTGGTGCAGCAGAGCGGCATGGACCTTGCACGCTACAAGGGCAAGACTGTGGAAAAATGGACGGCGCTGATCCCGGCGGCAAGCAGCGGCGAGACCAGCCGCTACGGCGTGCTGTTGGTGTACCGCAAAAAGGCCGTGGGAGCTTACCTGCTGGAACGGCCCTCCGGCGTTGTGGTGGGCCTGAAAGACATGCAGGCCGCCATGGCGGAAGCTGAGGCAAAGCAGACTTCCGGCGAGGACTACGAGGGCGACTGGGGTGAGCGCCACGACGAAGAGCTGACCGGCAGCGAACCGGCACAGCAGACCTCCGGCGAGGACTACAGCGGCGATTGGGGCGAACGCCATGACGAGGAATTGACCGCCCAGCAGACCTCCGGTGAGCCGGATGCCGTGCCGCAGGCTGTGCCTTATACGGAACTGCCGCTGGATGCCGAGGGCTACCCGGTGGAATAAGCACCGGAACGACCTGCAAAAGCCGGAAACGACCGGGAACAGCTTCGGGTTTTGATGCAAAATCAGGTCGCAATTTGCCTAAAATTTGCGCACAAGCAGAAGAAAAAGTGAAATGCGTGCATTTTTGTCACATTTGTATGTTCAATTGTACCAAAATTTTGCATAAAAAATTAGCAATATGAAATGGTGAAAAATTACCGGCAAGGGTTTATAATAGATGTATCAACCGTGCCGCGGCTCGGCCGCGTCTGGTGCAAGTGCAGAAGCGCCGCACGGGATCAAGTAAGGAGAAAATGATTATGAAGGAATTCCAGTATACCGTTAAGGATGCATGCGGCATCCACGCTCGTCCCGCCGGCCTGCTCGTCAAGACCGTCAAGGGCTTTGCCAGCAGCGCTACCCTGGAAAAGGACGGCAAGAGCTGCGATATGCGCAAGCTGATGGCTCTGATGGGCATGGGCGTCAAGCAGGGTGAGACCGTTACCGTCAAGGTCGAGGGCGACGACGAGGAAGCTGCTGCAGCAGCCATCCAGAAGTTCCTGACCGAGAACGTTTGATTCCGCAGTTAACATGAGGAAGGCCCTCGCGGGTGAGCTGCGGGGGCTTTTTTGGACTGTCGGAGCAGTGCGGCCCCGGCACAGATGAAGAAGGAGTAGTGTGCAATGCAGGTAGGCACCGGCAAAAGCGTACTCAATGGCATCGCCATTGGCAAGCTGAAGATCTATAAGAAAAAAGATACCGCTATTTCCACCGCCCCTGTGGCAGATACTGCCGCAGAACTGGAGCGTTTTGAAGCTGCCCGCCAGAAGGCCATTGAGCAGCAGACCGCCCTGTACGAAAAGGCACTGGCAGAAGCCGGCGAGGACATCGCCGAGGTGTTCAACATCCACGCCATGATGCTGGATGACGACGACTTTGTGGACGCCATCAAGGAGATCATCAACAGCCAGAAAAAGTGTGCCGAGTACGCCGTCAAGACGGCAGGCAACAATCAGGCTGCGGTGTTCGCCGCCATGGACGACCCGTATCTGCAGGCCCGCAGCGCCGATGTGCTGGACATTGCGCAGGCCATGCTGGACATTCTGCAGGGGGTGGACAACGCCAGCCTGCAGGGCACCGAGCCCAGCATTCTGGTCGCGGAGGATCTGGCCCCGTCTGAGACCGTCCGCATGGATAAGAGCCTGCTGCTGGGCTTTATCACCCGTGAGGGCAGCTCCAACAGCCACACCGCCATTCTGGCCCGCAGCATGAACATCCCTGCCCTGATCCAGTGCAAGGATATTCAGGACGACTGGGACGGCAAGATGGCGGTCATCGATGGCTACAACGCCTGCGTTTACGTTGACCCCACCCCCGACCTGCTCAAGAGCCTGAAGAAGCGCCAGCAGGAAGATCAGAAGAAGCAGGCCCTGCTGCAGGAGCTGAAGGGCAAGCCCAACACCACGCTGGACGGCAAGACCATCAATGTCTTTGCCAACATCGGCGGCATGAGCGATGTGGGTGCTGTGCAGCAGAACGATGCCGGCGGTGTAGGCCTGTTCCGCACCGAGTTCGTCTACCTGAACTGCAAGGACTTCCCCACCGAGGACTACCAGTTCGAGGCCTACAAGCAGGTGGTGGAGAGTCTGGCTCCCCGCAAGGTGGTCGTCCGTACCTGTGACATCGGTGCCGATAAGACCGTCGATTACATGAAGCTGGATCACGAGGATAACCCCGCTCTGGGCTACCGCGCCATCCGCATCTGCCTGACCCGCAGGGACTTCTTCAAGACCCAGCTGCGCGCTCTGCTGCGTGCTTCTGCCTACGGCAACATGAGCATCATGTTCCCCATGATCACCAGCCTGCGGGAGCTGCAGGATGCCAAGGCTGTTCTGGAAGAGTGCCGTGCAGAACTGACCGCCGAGGGCGTGAAGATGGGCCAGAACATCGAGGTGGGCACCATGATCGAGACCCCCGCCGCTGTGCTGATTGCGGACGAGCTGGCTGCCGAGTGCGACTTCTTCTCCATCGGCACCAACGACCTGACCCAGTACACCTGTGCGCTGGACCGCCAGAATGCAAAGCTGGAGCCGTTCTTCAACCCGCACCATCCCGCTGTGCTGCGCGCCATCAAGATGACCATTGAGGCGGGCCACCGCCACGGCATCTGGGTGGGCATCTGCGGTGAGCTGGGTGCCGACACCGCCCTGACCGAGACCTTCCTGCGCATGGGCGTGGACGAGCTGTCCATGAATGCCAAGAGCATCCTGCCGGTGCGCAAGATCATCCGCAGCGTGGACCTGAGCAAGCCTTCTGAGAAGTAATTCATCCGAGAATCCCGGTTTACCGTTCCCATAAAGCTCCCCGGCAGGGCATCCCGCTCTGCCGGGGTCTTTCTATACCGGGCAAAAGTTTTCGGAAAATACTTTAAAACGATAAAGCGAAATGCTATACTATAAGCGATGACAGGGTATGCAGGTGTCCAGCGCTGCCCATGGAGGACCGTTATGACTCAGTTTTTGATTCGTCTTTTCATCCGCCAGCCCGACCATGCGCAGGACCCTAAGGTGCGCGCCGCCTACGGCAACCTTGCCTGCTGGGTGGGCGTGGCATGCAACCTGCTGCTGTGTCTGGGCAAGCTGACCGTGGGCACTCTGTTCGGCTCCATTGCCATCATGGCAGATGCCTTGAACAACCTGTCGGATGCCTCGTCCAACGTGGTCAGTCTGGTGGGCTTCAAGCTGGCCGGCAAGGCCCCGGACGCAGAGCATCCCTTCGGCCATGCCCGGTATGAATATCTGGCGGGGCTGGTAGTCAGCGTGACCATTCTCGGCATCGGCTTTTCGCTGCTGAAGGAATCTGTGGTCAAGGTGCTGCATCCCACCCCGGTGATGTTCAGCTGGCTCACGGTGGCAGTGCTGATCGCATCCATCCTCGTCAAGCTGTGGATGAGCGGCTTCAACCGCACCATCGGGCGCATCATCGGCTCCGAGACCCTCATTGCCACTGCTGCGGACAGCCGCAACGATGTGCTGAGCACCGGCGCGGTGCTCATTGCTGCAGTGCTGTGCCGCGTGACCGGCTGGGATGTGCTGGATGGCCTGATGGGTGTAGGCGTGGCGGCGTTCATCTTGATCTCCGGCTGGGGTCTTGTGATGGATACGCTCAGCCCGCTGCTGGGCGAAAGCCCCAGCGAGGATCTGGTGGACCACATCGAGCAGAAGGTGCTCTCTTATCCCGGCGTGCTGGGAATGCACGATTTGATGGTGCACGACTACGGCCCGGGACACCAGTTCGCCTCCCTGCATGTGGAACTGCCTGCCGAGCAGGACCCGCTGGAGGCACACGACCTGATCGACAACATTGAACGGGATTTTCTAAAGAATGACCGGCTTTTGGTTACCATCCACTACGACCCCATCGTTACCTCGGATGCTGCCGTGGGCGTGCTGCGCGCCCGCCTGACCGAAAAGCTGCGCCAGCTCGACCCGGCCCTTTCGCTGCACGATCTGCGCATCGTGCCGGGCAGGACCCACACCAACGTGCTGTTCGATCTGGTGCTGCCGGCAGGCTATGCAGGGGATAAGGTGGAGCTGCTGACTCAGCTGGAACAGTTCATCAAGGAACAGGATACAGCCTACAGCTGCATCATCAAGGTGGAGCAGAGCTATACGGCTGCCCACAAATAAACTCTCGGGGGAAAGTATTATGCTGAACGAGACTTATCGCGCGATGCTCGGCAATAAGAGCGTCATCCGCGAGACCTTCATGTACGGCAAGCAGCGTGCTGCCGAGATCGGATATGAGAACGTGTTCGATTACTCGCTGGGCAACCCCAGCGTGCCCTGCCCGCAGGAGTTCACTGCCGCCATGCAGGATCTGCTGACCAACGAAGAGCCGGTAAACCTGCACGGCTACTGCCCCAGTCAGGGCGACCCGGGCTTCCGCACCGATGTGGCAGCGCACCTGACAAAGACCTTTGGCCTGCCCTATGAGCAGAAGCACATCTTCCCCACCACCGGTGCGGCGGGTGCCATTGCCCATGCCATCCGTGCGGTCACGCAGCCCGGCGACGAGGTGCTCACCTTTGCGCCCTACTTCCCGGAGTACGGCCCCTATGTGGCGGGCACCGGGGCAGTCCTCAAGGTGGTGCCGCCGCAGGCACCGACCTTCCAGCCCAATCTGGACGCATTCGAGCAGATGATCGGCGAAAAGACCACCTGTGTGCTCATCAACACCCCCAACAACCCCACCGGCGTGGTCTACTCTGCCGGGACGCTCACCCGCATGGCAGAGATCCTGACCGAGAAGAGCAAGGCGTTCGGCCACAATATCTTCCTCGTCAGCGATGAGCCCTACCGGGATATCGCATTCGACGGCAAAAAGGTGCCCTACCCGGCGACGTTCTACCCCCACACTCTCACCTGCTTCTCCTACTCCAAGAGCCTGAGCCTGCCCGGCGAGCGCCTTGGCTATGCGGCGGTGCGTCCGGGCTGTGAGGGCGAGGATGTGCTGGTGGACATGATGGCCCAGATCTCCCGCTTCACCGGCCACAACTGCCCGCCCAGCATCATCCAGCGGGCCGTAAGCCGCTGTCAGGATGTGACCAGTGATCTGAGCGTGTATGAGACCAACATGAACCTGCTGTACGATAAGCTCACCGCGCTGGGCTTTGAGGTGGAGCGCCCCGGCGGTACCTTCTACATCTTCCCCAAGGCTCTGGAAGAGGATGCCAACGCTTTCTGCATGAAGGCCCGGGAGTTTGACCTGCTGCTGGTGCCCAGCGACAGCTTCGGTGTCAAGGGCTATGTGCGCCTTGCCTACTGCATCGATACCGAAAAGGTCAAGCGCAGCCTGCCGGCCCTTGAAAAGCTGGCAGCCGCTTACCGCAAATAAACATTCTGCCGAACTGCCCGCGCGGCATCTGGCAGTGCAGCGCGGCTGGAGAAACGATCCAAAGAGAGGAAAGGGAACCCTGCTATGGAAAAGATCAAAATGACCACGCCCCTCGTCGAGATGGACGGCGACGAAATGACCCGCATTCTGTGGAAGATGATCAAGGACGAACTGATCCTTCCGTTTGTGGACCTCAAGACCGAATATTACGATCTGGGCCTGCCCAACCGCGACGCTACCGCCGACAAGGTGACCATGGATGCCGCCCTTGCCAACAAGAAGTACGGCGTTTCGGTCAAGTGCGCCACCATCACCCCCAATGCCCAGCGCATGGACGAGTATAAGCTGCATGAGATGTGGAAAAGCCCCAACGGCACCATCCGCGCGGTGCTGGACGGCACCGTGTTCCGCGCACCCATCATGATCGACAGCATCAAGCCAGTGGTCAAAAACTGGAAAAAGCCCATCACCATTGCCCGCCACGCCTACGGCGATGTGTACAAGTGCACTGAGTTCCGCATCCCGGGTGCAGGCAAGGCTGAACTGGTGTTCACCGGTGCCGATGGCTCTGAGCAGCGCGCCACCGTGTTTGACTTTGAGGGCGCTGGCGTTCTGCAGGGCCAGTACAACAAGGATGATTCCATCCGCAGCTTTGCCCGCAGCTGCTTCAACTACGCACTGGACGTGAAGCAGGACCTGTGGTTCGGCGCAAAGGATACCATCTCCAAGAAGTACGACCACACCTTCAAGGATATCTTCCAGGAAGTGTACGATGCCGAGTATAAGGCAAAGTTCGAGGCCGCAGGCATCACCTACTTCTACAGCCTCATTGACGATATCGTTGCCCGCGTCATTCGCAGCGAGGGCGGCTTTGTCTGGGCCTGCAAGAACTACGACGGTGACGTGATGAGCGATATGGTCTCCACCGCCTTTGGCTCTCTGGCTATGATGACCAGCGTGCTGGTCAGTCCGGACGGCAAGTACGAGTTCGAGGCCGCCCACGGCACCGTCACCCGCCATTACTATAAGTACCTGAAGGGCGAAAAGACCTCCACTAACCCCATGGCTACCATCTTTGCGTGGTCTGGCGCGTTCAAGAAGCGCGGTGAACTGGACGGCCTGCCGGAGCTGGTGAAGTTTGGCGAGGCACTGGAAGCCGCCAGCCTGCAGACCCTGAACGACGGCATCATGACGAAAGACCTGTGCGGTCTGGCTGAGGGCATCACCCCCACCGCTGTGGACAGTGAGGGCTTTATCAAGGCCATCCGCACCCGTCTGGAAGCCAAGCTGGCATAATCATCTCTTTGTGACATAAAAAGAAAGACCGGAACTGTAAGTGCGACCTACAGCTCCGGTCTTTTTCGTTAAAATGATGCGAACGAGCCTTGAATGTACCCGACAAAGAATGCAATAAATGTGCTGATGAGAATGCAGCCAAGCCACAAAAGGTCTGCGAGAAGCCGTTTGCCGGTCAACTGCTGGATGGTCTTTGAATAATCCAAAGCAAACCACAGCATGGCAGCAGAAAACAGAATGGAACTCCAATGAAGCCGAAAAGACAGCACCATGCTGAGAAGCACATAATTGATAAGCGTGTAAAAAATACTTCGCAAAAGAAGTTCTGGGAGAGCAGAATACTTCTTTTTCATAAAAGCTCCTTTCTGGATTTATAAATGCAGTGCATCCAATACTTCGTTTACGACCTCCAACGATACCTGCCCCGGTGCACTGGCCTGTCCGGGATTGGCAAAGGTCATGGCGGAGCCAAGGGCTTCGCCGGAAAGGCGGCTCACCGCGCCCAGAGCTCCCATGCTCATGGTAATGATGGGAGTCTCCGGATGCCGGTCGGCCATTTCAGCGGTGGCAGCCAGAAGCTCCAGCACGTCGGTGCGGCTCTGGGGCATCACAGCCAGTTTGGGCAGATCGGCCCCGGCCTGCTGCATGGCAACCATGCGGCTCACCAGTTCGGCGCGCGGCGGCGTTTTATGGAAGTTGTGGCTGGAACACACCACTGCAGCCCCGGCGGTGTGGGCTTCTTCGATCAGCGCGGGAAGCTCTGCGCCTGCAGTGAAAAATTCAATGTCGATCAGATCGGCGCAGTCGGTGGCAAAAACGGTGCGGATAAAATGAAGATACTCTTCGTGGGCCAGAGCGACTTTACCGCCCTCAGCCTTTGTGCGGAAGGTGAAAAGAAGCAGCTTATCCTTCAAGGCAACACGGAGCTTCGCAGCGCAGTGCACGATAGCCGGAAGGTCTTTTGCACCTTCAAAGCAATCGATACGCCATTCCACACAATCGGCGCGCAATGTGGAAAACTCGGCGGCCTTTTTCAGAATGGCGGTTTCCGTGGGCTCTACAATAGGAATAATAACTTTAGGGCGGCCCTCACCGATGCAGTAGCCGCGGATGCTGACACAGGACATGGCGCTTCTCCTTTATAGAATAAGTATAGCTACCTTACACAGGATGCTGGGGGATGACTCCATAATACGTTCTGTGCACTGTCTTGTCAAGAAAAAAGGCACGTCCTGTAACGGGTGAAAAACAGGGAGATTCTTTATTCTGCAAAGAAATTGGAAAAAATCTGTCAAAAAGTGTTGACAAGGAGGCGGGGGTGTGGTATTATACTTGAGCGCCAAGCGCTGAGGCAAAAGAATGACTTCCAAAGCCTCAGCAGGAAGCCCTTGAAAAGAACCAATAGACGCTGAAAAGTTCCAGTTGACACTGAGATGTTTGAAGCGCTCCAAGTTCAGAAAGTTCAAAAGCTTCTAAAAAATAAGGCTTGACAAAAAACCACTTCGGTGGTAAAATAAACAGGTCGTCAGCCGCAAGGCTGAGGCGCTACAGGACCTTGAAAATTGAACAATATCGAAAAACTTGTAAGGAACCTTTTAAGTGTTTGGAAAAACACTAAAAACAATTCCAAAAGTAATTCACACAGGACGCAAGCGATTGCGTGCTGAGCGAACAAGATTTAACACTTTTAAGTGATAAATATCATTTATAAAGAGTTTGATCCTGGCTCAGGACGAACGCTGGCGGCGCGCCTAACACATGCAAGTCGAACGAGCGAGAGAGAGCTTGCTTTCTCGAGCGAGTGGCGAACGGGTGAGTAACGCGTGAGGAACCTGCCTCAAAGAGGGGGACAACAGTTGGAAACGACTGCTAATACCGCATAAGCCCACGGCTCGGCATCGAGCAGAGGGAAAAGGAGCAATCCGCTTTGAGATGGCCTCGCGTCCGATTAGCTAGTTGGTGAGGTAATGGCCCACCAAGGCGACGATCGGTAGCCGGACTGAGAGGTTGAACGGCCACATTGGGACTGAGACACGGCCCAGACTCCTACGGGAGGCAGCAGTGGGGAATATTGCACAATGGGGGAAACCCTGATGCAGCGACGCCGCGTGGAGGAAGAAGGTCTTCGGATTGTAAACTCCTGTTGTTGGGGAAGATAATGACGGTACCCAACAAGGAAGTGACGGCTAACTACGTGCCAGCAGCCGCGGTAAAACGTAGGTCACAAGCGTTGTCCGGAATTACTGGGTGTAAAGGGAGCGCAGGCGGGAAGACAAGTTGGAAGTGAAATCTATGGGCTCAACCCATAAACTGCTTTCAAAACTGTTTTTCTTGAGTAGTGCAGAGGTAGGCGGAATTCCCGGTGTAGCGGTGGAATGCGTAGATATCGGGAGGAACACCAGTGGCGAAGGCGGCCTACTGGGCACCAACTGACGCTGAGGCTCGAAAGCATGGGTAGCAAACAGGATTAGATACCCTGGTAGTCCATGCCGTAAACGATGATTACTAGGTGT
>ENA-OYZD01000818-OYZD01000818.1-human-gut-metagenome-genome-assembly--contig:-NODE-818-length-13980-cov-5.006032_pt1 | contig 13980 bp, 10 predicted proteins | sample MGYA00244073_ERZ653470 | MGnify/ENA primary metagenome ERZ653470 (study PRJEB26926, sample SAMN06164895) | human gut metagenome | biome: ENVO:00009003; feature: ENVO:2100002; material: ENVO:00002003... | reverse complement strand
TTTACAAACGGGGCGCAGGGTTAGGCCCTGCCATAGCCTTTCTCTATTCCGGCCCGGCTATCAGTATTTTATCCATCATCTTGACAGCCCGTATTTTAGGTATAGAGATGGGTATTGCACGAACGGTTGGAGCTATCGGATTCTCCGTAGTGATAGGTCTTGCTATGGCATTTATTTTCCGAAAGGAAGAGAAAGCCAAACAAGAGGAGCAGATGAATATCGTTCCGCCACCGGAAAAACGCCCGATGTGGCAGACGTCGTTTCACTTTTTTACGTTGGTGCTGATTCTCGTCTTTGCAAATTGGGGTGCGCCCTCTGCCTCTGACAAAGATTTGTGGACTTTAATCTTCTCTTATAAATGGTATATTACGGGAATCTTTGCTCTAATGCTCTGTTGGTCGCTTATCCGAATATTGAATTTACGTCCGTTATGGGTAGGTGTCGGAACCGTGGCAACGATTGTGTCTGTTTTCCTTGCAGATGCCCTTATTGTTAATGCTAAATTAGTACCGCTCGTTCCGATGGTTGTGGGTATAGCTTCGCTTTCCATCATCCTGCTGTTTGATAAACGAAACGAGGAAAATAGAGAATGGGCATTGTCATCATGGGGATTTGCCAAGCAGATATTACCCTTGCTGGCCGTCGGCGTAGTGACAGCCGGATTTCTTTTGGGTTCGACACATGACGATACGTCTATTGCCGGAGTCATCCCTAACGAGTGGATTGAGTGGGCTGTCGGTGGAAATTCGCTGCTATCCAACTTCTTCGCAAGTTTCACGGGAGCATTCATGTATTTTGCCACCCTGACCGAAGTGCCGATAATTCAAGAGTTGTTGGCTTCGGGCATGGGCAAAGGCCCTGCACTTGCATTGTTGCTGGCCGGCCCGTCGTTGTCGTTACCTAATATGTTGGTAATTCAAGGTGTTATGGGGACGAAGAAAACCGTTGTTTATGTAGCTTTGGTTATCATTATGGCAACAATATCGGGTTTTATATTTGGAAATTTCTTTTAAATTTCCAAATATATCGTTAAACAGACACGAGCGATGATATTTTGTTCGTGTCTGTTTTGCGTATTCAAATAATTGATTTATATTTGTATTCAGAAAGAGTTATTTGACAGCATCGTAACGCAAAACGCTGAAATTCGCACGGTTTCTAAATCGTTACCTCTATTTCTCAAATACTCCGCTAAAAGTTTATTCTTCAATCGGTTAAGTCAAACCGATAAAAATCTAAAATAAATATTTCATAAAAAAGGCAATACAAAATCACTATTTATATATAATGTACTTCTTCACCTGCGGCCAACCCCGAAGAAAAACAGACAGACATGTTACCGGAGAGAAAGAGAAAAGCGGCAAAAAAGAGAGGGTACGACGTAAGAACAGATTCCCGCCTCCGCCATAACAATTCGACGCGGAGTATCCCCGCGCATATCCGGAGCTACGACAACAACGGCCGGAGCGGGGCTGTAACACCCTCGAACACGGAGCCGTAACAAAAGACCCGATTACAGGCTATACATTACATCGGGACCAGAAACGGTCATAGCAAAGAATCCGACCAATATGATCGGACTCCAATATTTTTCGCAAAGACAATAGAGATGAATTACATATCCATCCCGAACCCTACACTTGCGGCAGAACAGTCGAAGCGGTGGTAAATATATCGACCGAAGTTCCCGCATCTTATCCGCAGCACTTCACCCGTCTGTTCAAGAAAATCACAGGCCTTACCCCCAACGAATACCGGTCGGCGGAACATCCGGCGTCGTAGCCGCCTGCATTCAATCGAAAAATAGCGCTGCAACCCGACTTTGCAGCGCTATTTTTATCCGTAATCCCGAAATTTCAAAAACAGGCTTTGCATCCGATATCCGTACATCATCGTACAAAACCTCGAAAAGTGACCAAGCTGCATAGCCGCAGCTTCAGGAAACCGCTTTTCCGAATATCACCCGTTTTCGACCGTTCACCGTAACGCGTTACAGGAACGGAAAATTCGTCAATTCGAGATCAAAATTATCCAATCCAAGACTTTTCCGCCGGACAAAAGAGAACATCTAACAGGAAAAAGGTTATCTTTGTGGCCGGAAAAAAGAATCGGAATGACCGGGAAAATCGGATACTTTTTATTCGCCTTGCTGGTACTGACGACAGGAACGCTCTGCCGCCAGCAACTTCCGGTGCAATACGCCTCCGGCGGCGATTCCGTCGGCAGCCTGACGCAGCACGTTCCGCCTCAGGAAAAGAGCGGCCTGCACTATTTCCACCATTCGTTCATCGCGTCCGAAACCGTAAGCGAGGTCATCGCACCGATGCTGCATATAAACTGCAGACAACTCGCATCAGCGACTCCTTCTCTCCGGCCTTCGGAAAAAAGTCCGCTCCCTTGCAGCAATCGTCCGGCGAATCCCCATCCCGACGCGGTGGATTACTACGTCTTTTCGCTGGGCAAAATCCGGATTTGACCGCTTCGATTGCCCCCATGCGCATCTTCCGACCGAAGAGGCGCACCACTCTTGTTTAACCGAATTTGCCCGAAAAAAACAACTCTTTACAGTATATGTATTTCGTACTACTAATGGTCGTAATCCTGACCGCCATCGGACTGGTGGCGATCGCTCTGGGAGTGGCCCGCGCGATCTCGCCCCGTTCGTACAACCCGCAGAAAGGCGAGGCGTACGAGTGCGGCATTCCCACGCGCGGCAAGTCGTGGATGCAGTTCAAAGTAGGGTACTACCTCTTTGCGATCCTGTTCCTGATGTTCGACGTCGAAACGGTATTCCTCTTCGCGTGGGCCGTCGTGGTGCAGGAGATCGGCGTCTTCGGCCTTGTCAGCGCCCTGTTCTTCCTGTTGATACTTACGTTTGGCCTGGCCTACGCCTGGCGGAAAGGAGCCTTGGAATGGAAGTAAGAAAACCGAAAATCAAGTCGATGAAATACGAAGATTTCACCGACAACGAATACCTCGAGAAGATGATCGAGGAGTTGCGTGCCAACGGCACGAACGTCGTCATGGGCTGCCTGGACGAAGTTATCAACTGGGGCCGCAGCAACAGCCTCTGGCCGCTTACGTTCGCCACGAGCTGCTGCGGTATCGAATTTATGGCGGTCGGTGCCGCACGCTACGATTTTGCCCGCTTCGGGTTTGAAGTAGCCCGCGCCAGCCCGCGCCAGGCCGATTTCATCATGGTCGCCGGCACGATCACGCACAAGATGGCGCCGGTGCTGCGCCGTCTGTACGACCAGATGGCCGACCCCAAGTATGTGATCGCTACGGGAAGCTGCGCCGTAAGCGGCGGCCCGTTCAAGAAATCCTATCACGTAGTGAACGGCGTGGACAAGATCCTGCCCGTCGATGTCTATATCCCCGGCTGTCCGCCCCGTCCCGAAGCGATGCTTTACGGTATGATGCAGCTGCAGCGTAAAGTCAAGCTACAAAAATTCTTCGGCGACGTCAATCGGCAGATCGACAAGAAAGAGTACGAAAAACGACTCCGCGAGGACCTCACAGCGGAGCGTCCCGAACTGAATGTGGAACCCGAAGAGAAGAAAAACGTATGAACCTGCAAGAGATAATTACGGCAAAAGTACCCGGGGCCGTCTATACGGAGGCCGGCGACGGGATGTTCACCATCCCGGTCGAACAGTTCCACGATCTGGCCCGGTATCTGCACGACGATCCGGCGCTGCGCTTCGATTTTCTGCGCAGCCTGACGGGTATGGACTGGGGCGAAGAGGGGCTGGGTGCCGTCTATCACCTCGAATCGACCGCGACGGGAGAAAACGTCGTACTGAAAGTCCTCACCCCGAGCCGCGAGCAATGCGGTTTGCCGACGGTCAGCGACATCTGGAAGGGGGCCGAGTTGAACGAGCGCGAAGTGTTCGACTTCTTCGGTATCGGCTTCATCAACCATCCCGACATGCGGCGCCTCTACCTGCGCGACGACTGGGTGGGGTATCCGCTCCGCAAGGACTACGACCAGAGCGGGGAAACCAATCCGCTCCGTATGACCAACGAAGTGGCGCACGACAGTTCGCCGAGCTACGAGCTCCAGCCCGACGGCAGCATCATCCGCCGCCGCAACGTGCTCTTCGAGGAGGACGAGTACGTCATCAACATCGGTCCTCAGCACCCGGCCACGCACGGCGTGCTCCGCTTCCGCGTATCGCTCGAAGGCGAAATCATCAAAAAGCTCGACGTACACTGCGGCTACATCCACCGGGGCATCGAAAAGCTGTGCGAAAGCCTGACCTATCCCCAAACGCTCGCTCTTACCGACCGTCTGGATTACCTCGGCGCTTCGCAGAACCGCCATGCGCTCTGCATGTGCATCGAGAAGGGACTCGGCGTGGAGGTGTCGGAACGCGTACAGTACATCCGCACCATCATGGACGAATTGCAGCGTATCGATTCGCACCTGCTCTTCTTCTCCTGTCTCTGTATGGATATGGGTGCGCTGACGGCCTTCTTCTACGGTTTCCGCGACCGCGAGAAGGTGCTCGACATCCTCGAACAAACCACTGGCGGACGCCTGATCCAGGCCTACAACACCATCGGCAGCGTACAGGCGGACATCCATCCGGAGTTCGTAAAAAAGGTCAAAGAACTGATCAAATACCTGCGTCCCGTCCTGAAGGAGTATCACGAAATCTTCACCGGCAACGTCATCGCCCAGCAACGACTCAAAGGCACGGGCGTGCTGACGCGCGAAGACGCCGTTTCGTTCGGTGCTACGGGCGGCACGGGCCGTGCATCGGGCTGGGCCTGCGACGTGCGCAAGCGGCATCCCTATGCCATGTACGGCAAAGTGGATTTCCGTGAGGTACTCTTCACCGAGGGCGACTGCTTCGCCCGCTATATGGTCCGCATGGAGGAGATCCTGGAAAGCCTGCGCATCATCGAGCAGCTTATCGACAATATCCCCGAGGGTGAATATCAACTTAAGATGAAACCCGTAATACGTGTTCCCGAAGGAAGTTACTATGCAGCCGTAGAAGGCAGCCGCGGAGAATTCGGCGTCTATCTCGAAAGCCGGGGCGACAAATCGCCGTACCGCCTGAAATTCCGTTCGACGGGCCTGCCGCTCGTTTCGTGTATGGACACCATTACGCGGGGTGCGAAGATCGCCGACCTGATTGCCATCGGAGGTACGCTCGACTACGTGGTTCCGGATATAGACCGTTAAATTAACAGATCAGATAAAACAGATCAATATGTTTGATTTCAGCATAGTAACAAGTTGGGTACATGAACTGCTCACTTCTTTCATGCCGCTCGGACTGGCGATTTTCATCGAATGCGTGATCGTCGGGCTCTGCATCCTGTTGATGTACGTAGTGGTGGCGATCCTGATGATCTTCATGGAACGCAAGGTCTGCGCTGCGTTCCAATGCCGTCTGGGTCCCATGCGCGTCGGGCCCTGGGGTACTCTCCAGGTCTTCGCCGACGTATTCAAAATGCTCACCAAGGAGATCATCACGATCCGGCGCTCGGACAAGTTCCTCTACAACCTCGCACCGTACATCGTCATCCTCGCCTCGGTACTGGCGTTCTCCTGCCTGCCTTTCAATAAGGGTATGGAGATTTTGGACTTCAACGTGGGCGTCTTCTTCATGATGGCCGCCTCGTCGATCGGTATCGTGGGCATCCTGCTGGCAGGGTGGAGCAGCAACAACAAGTACTCGCTCATCGGCGCCATGCGAAGCGGTGCGCAGATGATTTCATATGAGCTTTCGATCGGACTCTCGATCCTCACGATCATCGTACTGACCGATACGATGCAGTTCTCCGAGATCGTCGCCCGACAGGCCGACGGCTGGTTCATCTTCAAGGGGCACATCCCGGCCATGATCGCTTTCGTGATTTATCTGATCGCCGGCAACGCCGAGGTGAACCGGGGGCCGTTCGACCTTCCCGAAGCCGAATCGGAGCTGACGGCCGGTTACCACACCGAGTATTCGGGTATGCATTTCGGTCTGTTCTACGTGGCCGAATTCGTCAATCTGTTCATCATCGCGGGTGTAGCCTCCACGATCTTCCTCGGCGGCTGGATGCCGCTGCACATCTCCGGCTGGGAGGGTTTCAATACCGTCATGGACTACATTCCGGGCTTCGTCTGGTTCTTCGGCAAGACGCTCTTCGTCATCTGGCTGCTGATGTGGATCAAATGGACCTTCCCGCGCCTGCGCGTGGACCAGATTCTGACGCTGGAGTGGAAATACCTGGTACCGATCGGGCTGGTCAATCTGCTGCTGATGGTCGTCATCGTCGTATTCAAACTGCATTTTTAAGTATGGCAAATTATATCCAAGGACTCTTTCACGGCATCCGCACCCTGCTCACGGGCCTCAAGGTAACGGGCAAAGAGTTCGTCACCCCGAAAATCACGGAGCAGTATCCCGAAAACCGGGCGACGCTCAAAATGAACGAACGCTTCTGCGGAACGCTCACGATGCCCCACGACGCCGAGGGCAAAAACAAGTGCGTCGCCTGCGGACTCTGCCAGGCAGCCTGTCCGAACGGTACGATAAAGATCACCACCGAAACCGTCACGGACGAAGAGACGGGCAAGCCCCGGCGTCGTCTGGTCAAATACGAATACGACCTGGGAGCCTGTATGTTCTGCCACCTGTGCGTGAACGCCTGTCCGCACGACGCGATCCGTTTCGACACGGCTTTCGAACACGCGGTCTATACCCGCGATAAATTAGTAAAAACCCTGAACAAATAATGTCATGGAGATAACACTCGACCTGATCGTCTTTACCGTGCTGGCCGTCTTCACGCTGGCGAGCGCCGTACTGGCCGTAACCACCAAACGCATCCTGCGTGCGGCGACGTTCCTGCTGTTCGTCCTCTTCGGCACGGCAGGCATCTATTTCCAGCTCAACTATTCGTTCCTGGGTGCCGTCCAGCTGCTTATCTATGCGGGCGGTATCACGGTTCTATACGTCTTTTCGATCCTGCTGACCTCTTCCGAGGGCGACAAGGCCGAAAAACTGCGCGGCTACAAATTCGTCGTAGGCATCCTGGCGACCCTCGCAGGACTGGCGATCTGCCTGTTCGTCACCCTGCGCCACCAGTTCCTGCCGGAACACTTCGAGCACGGTGAACTGGCCGTCCGGGAGATCGGATTCGCGTTGATGAGTCCCGAAAAACAGGGCTACCTGCTGCCGTTCGAAGTCATCAGTTTATTGCTGCTGGCCTGCATCGTCGGCGGTATCCTGATCGCCCGCAAACGATAATAAAAAGGTACCAGAAAGAGTAAAAAGAGAGACCGGCCGCATTCGTCCATTTTACCGTATAACGGCTCCTCCGGCGGAGGAGCCGGGCAGGGGGGGGGAGGAAACAACGAAACGTCGTGCATGAAGGCAGCGGCAAAGCGATGCGGTCGATGGAAAGTGTACAAAACAAATTACTGCTATGATACACATGGAGTATTACCTGATCGTTTCGACGATCATGATGTTCGTGGGAATCTACGGGTTCGTCACGCGCCGCAACCTGCTGGCGATGCTGATCTCGGTGGAACTGATCCTCAATTCGGTAGATATCAATTTCGTGGTATTCAACCGTTTTCTGTTTCCGGGTCAGTTGGAGGGCTTCTTCTTCGCCCTGTTCGCCATCGGCATCAGCGCTGCGGAAACGGCCGTGGCCATCGCCATCATCATCAACATCTACCGCAACCTGCGCCACATCCAGGTCAAAGATTTGAAGAAACTCAAATGGTAACGGATTAAAACGCATCGACTATGGATTTTACCATTCTAATTCTCGTATTGCCGCTGTTGAGTTTCCTGGTACTCGGACTGGCCGGCACCAAACTCAAACCGGGAGCGGCGGGCGCCATCGGTACGGTCGTGCTGGGTGCGGTCACCGTGTTGAGCTACCTCACGGCCATTCTCTATTTCGGCGCCGGGCGTAACGCGGAAGGCATTTTCCCGACGCTGATGCCCTACAACGCCGTTTGGCTCCCGATCAGCCAGACACTGCATATCGATATGGGCATCCTGCTCGATCCGATCTCGGTGATGATGCTCGTCGTCATCTCGACCGTGTCGCTCATGGTCCATATCTATTCGTTCGGCTACATGAAAGGGGAGCGGGGCTTCCAGCGTTATTACGCCTTCCTGTCGCTCTTCACGATGAGTATGCTGGGACTGGTGGTCGCCACCAATATCTTCCAGATGTATCTGTTTTGGGAGCTGGTGGGCGTAAGCTCCTACCTGCTGATCGGCTTCTACTACACCAAGCCCGAAGCGATCGCGGCATCGAAGAAAGCCTTCATCGTCACCCGCTTCGCCGATCTGGGCTTCCTCATCGGCATCCTCTTCTACGGCTATTATGCCGGGACATTCTCCTTCACGCCCGACGCACAACTGCTGGCCGCCGCCGGGACGATGATCCCGCTGGCCCTCGGACTTATGTTCATCGGCGGAGCGGGCAAGAGCGCCATGTTCCCGCTCCATATCTGGCTGCCGGACGCCATGGAGGGTCCGACCCCCGTATCGGCCCTGATTCATGCGGCGACGATGGTCGTCGCGGGCGTCTATCTGGTCGCCCGCATGTTCCCGCTCTACATCGGCTATGCCCCGGACGTGCTTCACTGGGTTGCCTACATCGGCGCTTTCACCGCGCTCTATGCGGCGGTCGTCGCCTGCGTGCAGAGCGACATCAAGCGCGTGCTCGCGTTCAGTACGATCTCGCAGATCGGTTTTATGCTCGTGGCGCTGGGTGTCTGCACCACATCCGATCCCCACACGGGCGGACTGGGTTACATGGCTTCGATGTTCCACCTCTTCACCCACGCCATGTTCAAGGCGCTGCTGTTCCTCTGCGCCGGTTGCATCATCCACGCGGTACACTCCAACGAGATGTCGGCGATGGGCGGCATGCGCAAATACATGCCCGTCACGCACATCACCTTCCTCGTCGCCTGTCTGGCCATCGCCGGTATCTGGCCGTTGAGCGGTTTCTTCTCCAAAGACGAAATCCTGACCGCCTGCTTCGCATTCAGTCCTCTGATGGGCTGGGTGATGACGGGTATCGCAGGACTGACGGCCTTCTATATGTTCCGGCTCTACTACGGTATCTTCTGGGGCAAGGAGAACAAGGAACTGCATGCACATCACACGCCGCACGAAGCTCCGGCCACGATGACCGTTCCTCTCGTCGTCCTGGCCGTGATCACCTGCGTCGCGGGATTCATTCCCTTCGGCGATTTCATATCGAGCGACGGAGAAGCCTATACGATCCACCTCGACGGCGGGGTAGTGGCCATCAGCCTCACCGTCGCCATCGCTGCGATCGCCCTGGCGACCTGGATGTACCTGCGGGCCAAACAGCCCGTCGCCGACCGGCTCGCCACGACCTTCAGCGGCCTGCACAAGGCGGCCTACCACCGCTTCTACATCGACGAGGCGTATCAGTTCGTCACGCACCGAATCATCTTCGGCTGCATTTCGCGTCCGATCGCCTGGTTCGACCGTCACGTGGTGGACGGCTTCATGAACCTACTGGCCCTGACAACCCAGAGCGCCGCACTGGGGATCCGCTTCATGCAGAGCGGCAGCGTACAGCGCTACTGCATCTGGTTCTTTGCCGGGACGCTCGGCCTGACCCTTTTGTTACTCATCCTCCGATAATCCGAACGCTATGAATATACTTTCTCTGTTTCCGCTGATCCCCCTGGTGATGATGCTGGGGCTGTGGATTTCGAAAAATACGCGGCAGATCCATGCCGTCATGGTCGCCGGCTCCTCGGCACTGCTCGCGCTGGCGATTTATCTTGTGTTCCATTACCTCGGCCTGCGGGAAGCAGGCGCTACGGACGCGATGCTCCTTACGGACAGCGTCGTCTGGTACGCTCCGCTCAACATCCATTACGCAGTGGGCGTGGACGGTATCTCGGTAGCCATGCTGCTACTGTCGGCCATCATCGTCTTCACGGGCACGTTCGCCTCGTGGCAGATGAAGAGCGACGTCAAAGCCTACTTCCTCTGGTTCTGCCTGCTCTCGGTCGGTGTCTTCGGATTCTTCATCACCGTCGATCTCTTCTCGATGTTCATGTTCTACGAAGTGGCACTGATCCCGATGTACCTGCTCATCGGCGTCTGGGGCAGCGGCCGCAAGGAGTATTCGGCCATGAAGCTGACGCTGATGCTCATGGGCGGGTCGGCCCTGCTGCTCTGCGGCATCCTGGGCATCTACTTCGGCGCCGGGGCGCAGACGATGAACCTGCACGAGATCGCCGCGCTGCACAACATTCCCCTCTCGCAACAGTACATCTGGTTCCCGATGGTCTTCGTCGGCTTCGGCGTGCTGGGCGCCCTCTTCCCGTTCCACACCTGGAGCCCCGACGGTCACGCATCGGCACCGACCGCCGTGTCGATGCTCCACGCCGGCGTGCTGATGAAGCTGGGCGGCTACGGCTGTTTCCGCGTGGCGATGTACCTGATGCCCGAAGCGGCGCACGAATTGAGCTGGATTTTCATCATCCTCACGACGATTTCGGTCGTGTACGGCGCTTTCTCAGCCTGCGTGCAGACCGATCTCAAATATATCAACGCCTACTCCTCGGTATCGCACTGCGGACTGGTCCTGTTCGCTATCCTGATGATGAATACCACGGCCGGCACGGGTGCCATTCTGCAGATGCTGAGTCACGGCCTGATGACGGCCCTCTTCTTCGCCCTGATCGGTATGATCTACGGCCGCACGCACACGCGCGACATCCGCGAGTTGAGCGGCCTGATGAAGGTGATGCCCTTCCTGGCGGTAGGGTACGTAATCGCAGGTCTGGCGAACCTCGGACTGCCGGGTCTGAGCGGTTTCGTCGCCGAAATGACGATCTTCAACGGCGCTTTCATGAATAACGACACGTTCCACCGCGTCGTGACGATCATCGCCTGCACGTCGATCGTGATTACAGCGGTCTATATCCTGCGCGTCATCGGCCGCATCCTCTACGGCACCTGCCGCAACGAGGCGCACCTGAAACTCACCGACGCCACGTGGGACGAACGACTCACGGTCATCTGCCTGATCGCCGCTATCGCCGGCATGGGTACGATGCCACTCTGGATCAGCGATATGGTAAGCGGCAGCGTTTCCACGATCATCTCACAGCTAATGAACTAATCCGACTATGAATTACAGCGAAATATTCCACTTCATGCGACCCGAATTGACGCTCATCGTCACGATCGCATTGCTTTTCCTGTTCGACCTGTTCGCCCCGGAGCGGCTCCGCAGATATTTCCACCCTCTGGCCTGCGTCCTCCTGACGGTACAGATCCTCGTCAATATCGTTCCGACACCGGACTCAGGGCAGCTGTTCGGCGGTATGTACCAGTACGAACCGATGCAGAGCATCGTCAAAAGCATGCTGGCTATCGGCACGTTTGTCGTCTTCCTGCAATCGAACGAATGGCTGCGGCGCGAGGACACCGCCCATAAACGGGGAGAATTCTATCTGCTGACCCTCTCCACGCTGCTGGGCATGTACTTCATGATCAGTGCGGGCAACTTCCTGATGTTCTTCCTCGGAATGGAGCTGGCATCGATCCCGATGGCCTGTCTGATCGCTTTCGACAAATACCGCCACAACTCGGCCGAAGCGGGCGCCAAATACATCCTCTGCGCCCTGTTTTCGAGCGGTCTGATGCTCTACGGCATCTCGTTCATCTACGGCACGGCCGGTACGCTCTATTTCGACGACATTCGTCTGGACGGCTCACCGCTTCAAATTATGGCGCTGGTGTTCTTCTTCTCCGGTTTAGGCTTCAAGCTCTCGCTCGTACCGTTCCACCTCTGGACGGCCGACGCTTACCAGGGAGCGCCCACGACCGTCACTTCCTATCTTTCGGTCATATCGAAAGGCTCGGCCGCTTTCGTGCTGATGACCATTCTAATCAAGGTTTTCGCACCGATGGTGCAGGAGTGGCGAACGATTTTGTTCGTAGTCATCATCCTGAGTATCACGGTGGCAAACCTCTTCGCCATCCGCCAGCAGAATCTCAAACGCTTCCTGGCTTTCTCATCCATCTCGCAGGCGGGCTACATCATGCTGGGCGTGATCGGCGGCTCGGCCCTGGGCATGACCTCGCTGGTTTACTACATCCTGGTCTATATGGCAGCCAACCTGGCGATTTTCGGCATCGTTTCGGCCGTCGAACAACATACGGACGGGAAAGTTTGCATCGAGGACTACAACGGTTTCTACCGCACCAACCCCAAACTGGCCGTGCTGATGACCCTCTCGCTCTTCTCGCTGGCCGGCATCCCGCCCTTCGCAGGCTTTTTCTCGAAGTTCTTCATCTTCGCGGCCGCTTTCAAGGAGGGATTTCATCTGCTGGTTTTCATCGCCCTGCTCAACACAGTGATCTCGCTCTACTACTACCTGCTGGTGGTCAAAGCCATGTTCATCACCCCCGGCGAACACCCCATCCCGACCTTCCGCAGCGATCGGGGAACCCGTTTGAGCCTGGCGCTCTGCACTGCCGGTGTACTGTTGTTGGGTATCGCCAGCGTAGTGTACGATTCGATCGGAGCGTTCGCCTTCGGCATGTAAGCGACGCATCCGCAGCATATTATCCGGCGGACGGCTCTTTCGGGCTGTCCGCTTTTTTGGAACCGGGAGCAGGGTTGCAGAAACGCCGAAATCTGCGTATCTTTGGTCACATCTAATAAAACGACGACTATGAACCGAATCAACACTCTCTTCGGAATCGAATACCCGATCGTTCAGGGCGGCATGGTGTGGTGCAGCGGCTGGCGGCTGGCCTCGGCCGTAAGCAACGCCGGCGGACTGGGCCTGCTGGGAGCAGGCTCCATGCATCCCGAAACACTGCGGGAACATATCCGCAAATGCCGGCAGGCGACCGACAAACCGTTCGGCATCAACGTACCGCTGATGTACCCCCAACTCGATGAAGTCATGCAACTGATAGTGGACGAAGGGGTCAAGATCGTCTTTACTTCGGCCGGAAATCCGAAGCTCTGGACAGGCTTTCTCAAATCGCACGGCATCACGGTCGTCCATGTGGTTTCCTCCTCGAAATTCGCCCGCAAATGCGAAGAGGCGGGAGTCGATGCCATCGTAGCCGAAGGTTTCGAAGCCGGCGGTCATAACGGACGCGAAGAAACGACCACCTTATGCCTGATTCCGGCCGTACGACGTGCCACCTCGCTGCCGCTGATCGCTGCAGGAGGCATCGCTACGGGCGCTGGGATGCTGGCAGTCATGGCCCTCGGGGCCGAAGGCGTGCAGATCGGAACCCGCTTCGCATTCGCCGCAGAAAGCTCGGCACACGAAAACTTCAAAAACCGCTGTCTGAGTCTGGAAGAGGGCGATACGATGCTGATGCTCAAAAAAGTTTCTCCCACGCGCTTGGTCAAGGGCGATTTCTTCCGCGAGGTCGAAGAGGCCGAGAACCGGGGAGCTACGGCCGAAGAGCTGAAAACGCTTCTCGGAAAAGGACGCGCCAAAAAAGGCATGTTCGAAGGCGACCTCGACAACGGAGAGCTTGAAATAGGGCAGGTGGCCTCGCTTTTCCGCGAGCAGCAAACTGCGGCAGAAATCGTGCGCGACATCGTGACCGAATACCGCAACATACTGAGTAAAAGCCGAGAAAAACTATCCATCTAAACCGACGCACGAAGAATGATCAACTACCTCCAAGTCGAAAATCTGACCAAGTCGTACGGCGATCTGGTGCTTTTCGACAATATCTCTTTCACGATCGGCGAAGGACAGCGCATTGCCCTGATCGGCCGCAACGGTTCCGGGAAAACGACCCTGCTGAATATTCTCGCAGGCAAAGATACGGCCGACAGCGGAACGATCACGCCCCGCCGTGACCTGCGTATCGCTTATCTGGAACAAAACCCGGAATATGCTGCGGATCTAACCGTACTGGAAGCTGTCTCTTATACACATCTCCGAGCCCACGAGACTCCTGAGCATCT
>ENA-OYZD01000800-OYZD01000800.1-human-gut-metagenome-genome-assembly--contig:-NODE-800-length-14242-cov-4.210051_pt1 | contig 14242 bp, 9 predicted proteins | sample MGYA00244073_ERZ653470 | MGnify/ENA primary metagenome ERZ653470 (study PRJEB26926, sample SAMN06164895) | human gut metagenome | biome: ENVO:00009003; feature: ENVO:2100002; material: ENVO:00002003... | reverse complement strand
ATTTACGACACTGCTGGCAAATGCTGCGGCAATGGCGTTCCCGGGGGCAGCGCAGATGTTCCGGGACCTGTTCGGCCCGATCTGGCTGTTCTTCCGGGGCTGCGGTTCGCTGCTGGTGCACGCCCAACGGGTGCGGAAAGAAAAAGGCTTTGCCGCAGCCTGCAAAGCCAGCGTACATTATCTGGCCAGCGGCGTGCGCCGCAACCTGAAAACACTGCCGCGCATGGCCATGTATGTGCTGCCGGTGTGCGCACTGGCCGTTATGGTGACCGTGTTCGACCATACCGTCCGCCAGCCTTATGCGCTGGAGGTGCAGGTGAACGGCCAGACCGTCGGCTATGTGGCCAATGAGGATGTGTTCAACTCGGCCCGTGAGGCGGTGCAGGAGCGTATCAACTACGCAGACACCGACCATGCAAAGTGGACCGTGGAGCCTACCTACACCGTTACCGTGGCCCACAAGACCATGGATGAAAACGAGATGGCGGACGCGATCCTGAAGAGCGCCAGCGACGAGATCAGCGAGGGCACGGCCCTGTATCTGGATGGTGAGCTGACCGCAGTGTGCAGCGATGGTGCCAGCCTGCAGAGCTACCTGAGCAGCCTGCTGGAACCCTATGAGGACCCTGAGAACTCCAACGTGACCGTGGGCTTCAACAAGGAAGTTACGCTGGAAAACGGCATCTACTTCAACGACAGCTTTCAGGACGAAGCGGATGTGGAAAAGGAACTTTCCGGTGTGCAGCAGCAGGAAAAGATCTACACAGTGGGCGCAGGCGACACGCTATGGAGCATCGCCCAGAAAAACGACCTCACCTTCCGTGAGCTGTGCGAACTGAATACCAATTTCAAGGGCGCGCCCCTGAACGAGAAATCTAACATTCAGGCCGGTGATGAGCTGATCGTGACCAAGCAGGAAGCTACGCTGGAAGTGCGCATCACCAAGGTGGAAACCTGGCAGGAGGAGATTCCCTATACCACCGAGACCACCACCTCCAACGAGTACACGGTGGGTACCAAGAAAACGGTGCAGAACGGTGTGAACGGCCTGCGTCAGATCACGGCGCAGCGTGTTTATAACACCGATGGCATCCAGCTTTCTCAGAAGATCCTGAGCACGGAAGTGGTGCAGGAGCCTGTCACGGAAAAGATCGTGAAGGGCACCAAAAAGGTGACCAGCAGCACCAGCTACATCACCGGCAGCGGTCAGTTCATCTGGCCGGTGCCCGGCTACCGGAACTGCTCGCGCTGGTACGGCGGCAGCCACAAGGGTGTGGATATCTGTGCGGCTGCCGGTACGCCCATCTACGCATCGGCGGGCGGCACCGTGACCAAGGCCGGCTACAACAAGGCCGGTGCCGGTACGGGTTATGGCTACTCCATCATCATCAGCCACGGCAGCGGCTACACCACGGTGTATGCGCACTGTCTGTCGCTGGCGGTGCACTCCGGCCAGACCGTCAAGCAGGGCCAGCTGATCGGCTATGTGGGCAGCACCGGACGCTCCAGCGGCAACCACTGCCACTTTGAGATCCGCCGCAACGGCAGCTACATCGCGCCGCAGAATGTGTTCAACCGCAGAAAGTATAGGTAAAGGTAAGTTTGCAGAGGGCTTTTTCTCCGGAAAAGGCCCATCTGCTGTATTATGTAACAGAAAAGGAGAGATGATCTTATGTCTACCCCTCACATCAGTGCTGAAAAAGGCGATTTTGCAAAGACCGTCCTGATGCCGGGCGATCCTCTGCGTGCAAAATTCATTGCGGACACCTTCCTCAAGGATGTCCGTCAGGTGACCGGCGTGCGCGGGATGCTGGGCTTTACCGGCACCTACGAGGGCCGGCCCATCAGCGTGATGGGCAGCGGCATGGGTATGCCTTCCATCGGCATTTATTCCTATGAGCTGTTCAAGTTCTACGATGTAGAGAACATCATCCGCATCGGCTCTGCCGGCAGCTATACCGACAAGGCCAAGCTGTTTGACGTGGTGCTGGCCGCCGGTGCTGTGAGTGAAAGCAACTATGCCCGTGTGCAGAGCGGCTTTGAAGGGGACATCACGCTGCCCAGCCAGAGCCTGAACGACAAGCTGCGCGCTTCTGCCGCAAAGCAGGGCATCCCCCTCATCGAGGGAAACATCCACTCTTCGGATGTGTTCTACCGTCAGCCCTCCGATGCAAAGCCCACCTACTGGGAAAAGCTGCGCGACGAGCGCGGCTGCCTGTGCGTGGAGATGGAGAGCTTTGCCCTGTTTGCCAATGCACAGGTGCTGGGCAAGAACGCTGCCTGCCTGCTGACCATTTCCGACAGCTTTGTTTCGCCGGAAATCACCACGGCAGAACAGCGCCAGAAGAGCTTTACCGATATGATGAAGGTAGCACTGGGTGCAGAATACTAAGCGTTAAAAACGCATTTCAGCGCGGTTTGCCTGCAAAAGGGCTTGCCGCGCTGTTTTCGACCCCTGAAAACCAAAAAAGGAGTGACGGATATGACAAACCTGACCCTGGAAGAAAAGAAGGAGCTCATCCGCATGGCACTGGCTGCACGGGAAAAAGCCTATGTGCCCTACAGCGATTTTATGGTGGGCGCTGCCCTGCGCGCCAAGGATGGCCGCATTTTTACCGGCTGCAACGTGGAGAACGCTGCCTTTACCCCCACCAGCTGTGCAGAGCGCACGGCTCTGTTCAAGGCGGTGGCTGAGGGCGTGACCGAGTTCACCGACATTGCTGTGGTGGGCAGCCGCCGCGGCGAGGTGAACGAGCAGATCACTTCTCCCTGCGGGGTGTGCCGCCAGGCTCTGTTTGAATTCGGCGGGCCGGAACTGAACGTTATCATGGCAAAGACACCGGAAGACTTTATCGAGCGCAGCATGGACGAACTGCTGCCCTTCGGTTTTGGCCCCTCCAATGTGGCGGGCAACCGTGCCGTGAAGTGACGGGATAAAAACGCAGAGGCACACTGCAGGACAATAAAGTGACGACAATACGTGCATTGTGTGCCAAAGCACAGAGAACGCACGGAACTACGGCAAATTTGTGCATAAATACTACTTTTGATAAAAACTTACAAAATTATTGTAAAGATTTTGTAATCGGAATTCGCTTGCATCTGACACGGCTTGCCGTTATACTTGAGCCAGTAAATGTGCAGTTCTGCGCATTTTATTTGTTTGACGCAATTTTATTAAAAATAAAAGGAGAGTTTGATTATGATGATTTCTCGTCGTAATTTCCTGGCTGTGGCTGGTGCCGCTGCCGCTGCCGCTGCTCTGACCGCTTGCGGCGGTTCTTCCGCTTCTTCTACCAGAACCGCTTCTTCCGCTGCTGCTTCTACTGCTTCCTCTGCTGCTGAGGGCGGTGAGAAGATCGTCAAGGTCGCTCTGACCTGCGATACCGGCACGATCGATGATGAGAGCTTCAACCAGGCATGCTGGACTGCTGTTTCCGGCTACATGGGCGATGACTGCCAGTACTACATTCCCGAGGCTGACGCTTCCGATGAGGACCGCGAGACCATGATCCGTCAGGCTGTCAACGACGGCGCTGATGTGATCGTCTGTGTCGGCTACCTGTACGGCGCTTCTCTGGCATGGGCTGCTGACCAGTATCCCGATGTCAAGTTCATCGCCATCGATGTGACTCAGGGCGATATCGGCACCGACGCTATCCCTGCTAACTGCTACTGCATCACCTTCAAGGAGGAGCAGGCAGGCTATCTGGCAGGCTACGCCATCGCAAAGGACGGCAAGACCAAGCTGGGCTTCCTGGGCGGCATGGCTGTTCCCGCTGTTATCCGTTACGGCTACGGCTTCGTGCAGGGCGCTGACGCCGCTGCTGCTGAGCTGGGCCAGAACATCGAGATCAACTACTTCTACGGCGGCCAGTTCTACGGCGATGCAAACATCACCTCCCGTATGGAGGGCTGGTACTCCAACGGCACTCAGGTCGTCTTTGCCTGCGGCGGCGGCATCTACACCTCCGCTGTTGAGGCTGCTCTGAAGAACAACGGCTACGTCATCGGTGTTGACGTTGACCAGAACTACATCGGTGCAAACGGCGTTGCAGATGGCACCTACGCTTATAACCCGTTCATCACCTCTGCTATGAAGGGCCTGTCCGAGGCTGTCAACACTGCTCTGGCTGATATCGATGCCGGCAGCTGGGACGACATCGCAGGTTCCAATGGCAACTTCGGTCTGGAGGACGGCGATTATATTGGCCTGCCCACCGATGCAGACAGCTGGAACTTCGAGTCCTTCACCACCGACGAGTACGAGGAAGTCAAGGGCAAGATCAAGAGCGGCGAGATCACTGTTGATAACAGCTCCGACGACGCTACCAAGCCCACCGTCAGCGAGTTCACCACCGTCAACTACATCCAGTAAGCTGTTGTCCGGCAGGCCTGCCTGCGGACGATCGATAGTTCTTTTCAAAGCGGGGCATCCTGTAACGGGGTGTCCCGCTTTTTTCTGTCTTCTATTGGCGTAATGCGGGAAAAATGCAGCGTACTCTTCGTGAAAAGAGTACAAAAGTAATACTATTATCTGTGCTTTCTGCCAAAAAGCAAAAAAGACATGTGCAAATTGCCGCAAATCAGGTATAATGGAACTTAAAGAAGTATCGGTGTCGAAACGACACGAAAGGAGAGTGAGCAGATTGGCAGAGGATTTTGTGATCGAAATGCTCCACATTACCAAGGAGTTCCCTGGAATCAAGGCAAACGACGATATCACCCTGCAGCTGCGCAAAGGCGAGGTACATGCCCTGCTGGGCGAGAACGGCGCCGGCAAAAGTACGCTGATGAGCGTGCTGTTTGGCCTGTACCAGCCGGAAGCTGGTCAGATCCGCAAAAACGGCAAGGAGGTTGTCATCCGCAACCCCAATGATGCAAACGCACTGGGCATCGGCATGGTGCACCAGCACTTCAAGCTGGTGGAATGCTTCAGCGTGCTGGACAACATCATTCTGGGGGTGGAACCCAACAAGATGGGCTTTTTGCAGAAGGCCGAGGCACGCAAAAAGGTGATGGCCCTGAGCGAAAAGTACGGCCTGCGCGTGGACCCGGATGCACTGATCAGCGATATCTCTGTTGGTATGCAGCAGCGTGTTGAGATCCTGAAGATGCTGTACCGCGACAACGAGATCCTGATCTTCGACGAGCCTACCGCAGTGCTGACCCCGCAGGAGATCGACGAACTGATGGAGATCATGCGCGGGTTCAAGAAGGAAGGCAAGTCCATCCTGTTCATTACCCACAAGCTCAACGAGATCATGGCGGTGGCAGACCGCTGCACTGTTCTGCGCAAGGGCAAGTATATGGGTACCGTGGACATCAAGGACACCACCAAGGAAGAGCTTTCCCGCATGATGGTTGGCCGTGATGTGCAGCTGCAGGTGGACAAAAAGCCCGCAGACCCCGGCAGGGTGGTGCTGGATGTGGAAAACGTTACCATGCACAGCGCCCAGCACAAGAAGGACGCAGTCCGGGATGTCTCTTTTCAGGTGCACGCCGGTGAGATCGTCTGTCTTGCCGGTATCGAGGGCAACGGTCAGACCGAGTTCGTCTACGGCCTGACCGGTCTGGAAAAGATCAGCAGCGGCAAGATCACGCTGGACGGCAAGGACATCACCAACGAGTCCATCCGTCAGCGCTCCAAGGACGGCATGAGCCATATCCCGGAGGACCGCCACAAGCATGGCCTTGTGCTGGACTACAGTCTGGAAAACAACATGGTGCTGCAGCGCTACTGGCAGCCCGAGTTCCAGAAGGGCGGCTTTATCCGCAGCGATAAGGTGCGCGAATATTCCGATAAGCTGATCGCGCAGTATGATGTGCGCAGCGGTCAGGGCAGCCTGACCACCGTGCGCAGCATGTCCGGCGGCAACCAGCAGAAGGCCATCATTGCCCGTGAGATCGATAAGGACCCGAAGCTCTTGGTGGCAGTCCAGCCAACCCGCGGTCTGGACGTTGGTGCAATTGAATACATCCACCGTCAGATCGTGGCCGAGCGCGATAAGGGTACGGCCGTGCTGCTGGTCAGTCTGGAGCTGGACGAGGTGATGAACCTGTCCGACCGCATCCTTGTGATGTACGAGGGCGAGGTCGTGGGCGAATTTGACCCCAAGACCACCACCGTGCAGGAGCTGGGCCTGTATATGGCAGGCGCACGCAAGCAGGGAAAGGAGAGCAAATAACACATGAACAAGAAAAAACTTTCCCACAGCAGTCTGAACAGCTCCATCACCAGTGTGCTGGCTGCTCTGCTGTGCATCCTGATCGGCCTTGTGGTCGGTTTTCTGGTGCTGCTGGCCATCAACCCGGCTCACGCATGGGGCGACGGCTTTGTGCGCATCCTGAAGGGCGGCTTCCATGACGCACCCTACGGTGTCGGCAAGGAGCTGGCAAATGCGGCTCCCCTCATTATGACCGGTCTGTCTGTGGCCTTTGCCTTCAAGACCGGCCTGTTCAACATCGGTGCGGCGGGTCAGTACACGCTGGGCGCTTACGGCGCTCTGTACTGCGCCATCATGCTCAAGCTGCCGTGGTTCGTCTGTCTGATTGCAGCCACCATTCTGGGCGGCATCTGGGGTGCGATCCCCGGCTTCTTCAAGGCCTACTTCAACATCAACGAAGTCATTACCTCCATCATGTTCAACTGGATCGGCCTGTATCTGGTCAATGAGCTCATTTACCAGAACGGCACCGGCCCCATGTACGATGTGCGCAATACCCGCACCATCAACATCAGCAAGAACGCCGATTACGCTCAGTCCATCATCCCGGATTTCGGCCTGAACAAGCTGTTCCAGACCAACAGCACCACCATCGCCATCTTCCTGGCGGCAGCAGTGGCAGTTCTGATCTGGGTGGTGCTGAACAAGACCACCTTCGGCTACGAGCTCAAGGCTGTGGGCCTGAACAAGAGCGCTGCCCGCTACGCCGGCATCAACGAGAAGAAGAACATCATCCTCTCCATGGCCATTGCCGGTGCACTGGCCGGTTTTGGTGCGGGCCTGTACTATCTGTCCAATGTGTCCCAGTGGAACCCGCTGAACTCCACCAGCCTGCCGACAATGGGCTTCAACGGCATTTCCGTTGCACTGCTGGCAAGCTCCAACCCCATTGGCACCATTTTCTCGGCAATCTTCATTTCCCATATCTCGGTGGGCGGCTCCTTCCTTTCCACCAAGTATTACCCCACTGAGATCTCGGACCTGATCAGCGGTATCATCATCTACCTGTGTGCATTCTCCATGCTGTTCCGCGGCAAGATCCACGCACTGCTGTTCAAGAATGCCGATAAAACCAATGTGAACGCAGAGCCTGCTGCTCCTGCAAAATCTGCAACCGAAAAGGAGGGCAAGTGATATGCTGCTTCTGATCAAATATACGCTGCTGTATGGCATCGTTCTGATGCTGGTGGCACTGGGCGGTATGTTCAGTGAGCACTCCGGCATCATCAACATTGCACTGGAAGGCATCATGGTCATTGGCGGTGTGGCGGGTGTTCTCACCCTGACCATGCTGCCTGCCGAAATGCCGGTCTTCCTCGTGGTGCTGATCTCTGTTCTGGTGGCGGCACTGGCCGGTATGGTGTACAGTCTGCTGCTGGCCTTTGCCTCCATCAACCTGAAGGCGGATCAGACTATCGGCGGCACGGCCCTGAACCTGCTGGCCACGGCCATCGCGGTGGTCCTTGCCAAGAATTTCAGCGAGAGCGGCAGTGCAAAGCTGAACTACACCAACAGGCCCTTCCTGTTCAGCATCGGCGGGCTGGAGCTGAGCATTTTTGTGCCGCTGGGCATCATTCTGCTGATCATCAGCTATGTAGTGCTGTACAAGACCCGCTTTGGCCTGCGCCTGCGTGCCTGCGGCGAGCATCCGCAGGCAGCGGACTCTGTGGGCATCAATGTCTACAAGATGCGCTATGCCGGTGTTGTCATTTCCGGTGCACTGGGCGCGATCGGCGGTATGGCCTACATTGTGCCCCCGGTGCAGACCTGGAACTTTGAGGTGGGCGTGGCCGGCGCAGGCTTCCTTGCCATGGCTGTTATGATCTTTGGCCAGTGGAAGCCCTTCAACATCTTTGGCGCAGCCATGTTCTTTGCTGTGTTCAAGAGTCTGGCAAACATTGCAGACTCCACCTTCCTGGCACAGCTGCACTGGTCCAGCAACATCTACAACATGATGCCGTTCGTGGCGTCCATGATCATTCTTGCGTTTACCTCCAAGAACAGCATGGCACCCAAGGCAGAGGGCATCCCCTACGACAAGGGATCCCGCTAAAACGACGATTTGTGTTCCCAAAACAAGGGCGCAGCTGCTTTTTCGGGCGGCTGCGCCCTTTTTGGCTTAAAATTGGGCAAAGTTTACAGAATGATACTTGCTTTTGTTTGGAATTTTGCTATACTATATCTTACAATGTCGTACTATTGAAAAAACGAGGAGCGTGATACGATGCGCGTTTATGATCTGATCGCAAAAAAGCGTGATGGCGGTACGCACAGCCGTGAGGAGCTGGAGCAGATCGTCAATGGCTATGTCAGCGGAGAAGTGACTGATTACCAGATGGCTGCATGGATGATGGCTGTCTATCTGCGCGGCATGACCGATGAGGAGACCGCAGAGCTGACCGATGTGATGGCTCACAGCGGCGTGATGGTGGATCTTTCGCCCATTCCGGGCATCAAGGTGGACAAGCACTCCACCGGCGGCGTGGGCGACAAGACCACGCTGGTCATTGCCCCCATCGTGGCGGCCTGCGGCGTGAAGATCGCCAAGATGAGCGGCCGGGGCCTTGGCCATACCGGCGGCACCATCGATAAGATGGAGAGCGTGCCCGGCACCAGAACCGCCCTCTCACAGGAGGAGTTCTTTGCGCAGGTGAACAGGATCGGCCTGTCGGTCATTGGCCAGAGCGAGGGCATTGCCATTGCAGATAAAAAAATGTATGCCCTGCGGGATGTGACCGCAACCGTCAGCTGCATCCCACTCATCGCATCCAGCATCATGTCCAAGAAACTGGCTTCCGGCTCGGATGCCATCCTGCTGGATGTGACCACCGGCACCGGAGCTTTTATGAAAACGGTAGACCAGAGCATTGAGCTGGCCAAGCTGATGGTATCCATTGGCACCCATCACGGCCGCCGGGTGGCTGCCATGATCACCGATATGGATACCCCGCTGGGCCATAACATTGGCAACAGTCTGGAAGTCATGGAAAGCATGGATGTGCTCAAGGGCCATGGCCCCGCCGACCTGACCGAGGTCTGCCTGCAGCTGGCGGCGAACATGCTGGTGCTGGCCGATAAGGGCACTCCTGCCGAGTGCCGCGCCATGGCCGAGACGGCGATCGCCGATGGCTCTGCCTTTGCTAAGTGCAAGGAGATGTTTGCGGCGCAGGGCGGCGATACCCGCGTGCTGGACGATTACAGCCTGTTTGAGCAGCCCGCGGCAAGCTTTGAGCTGCTGGCAGAGCAAGACGGTTACATTGTGGCGAACGATGCCGAGAAGATCGGCTCTGCCAGCGTGCTGCTGGGTGCGGGCCGACAGAAAAAGGGCGACCCGCTGGATTTTGCCGCCGGCATCACCCTGCATAAAAAGCGCGGCGACTACGTAAAGAAGGGCGAGAGTCTGGCTACCTTCTACGGCGCAGCCGATAAGTTTGAAGCTGCCGCCGCCGAGTACCGCAGCGGCCTTGGATACGGCCCTGAGAAGCCGGAGGAAGCCCCGCTGGTGTATGCCCTTGTAACGAAGGACGGCGTGGAGCGCTATTAAATGAAATAAAAGCTTCCGGGACGGTATCTCCCGGGGCTTTTTTGCGTCATTTGGCAGGTTTTTTGTTGCATAATGTGGAAAACAGTGGAACTTTGGCAGGAGATATGGTATACTATGATGGATTTGTGCTGTCCCGGCAGAAGGGACGCGGAAAGAGAAAGGACTTGTTATGAAGATCATTCTGGTGGGCGGCGGCAAGGTTGGTACTGCGCTGGCGCGGCAGCTCAGTGAGGAAGACCATAATGTGACCATTGTGGATACCAACAAAGCGCGTGTGGAGCACCTGACTGAAAGCTACGATGTGCTGGGCATCGTGGGCAACGGTTCCTCGATCACCACGCTGGCAGAGGCCGGCATTGAAGACGCGGATGTGTTCATTGCCGTGACTGGTTCGGATGAGCTGAACCTGCTGTGCTGCATGTTTGCCAAAAAGGCGGGCCACTGCCATGCAATTGCCCGTGTGCGCAACCCGTCCTACAGTCATGAGCTGGACTTTATCAAAAAGCAGATCGGCATTTCGGCCATCATCAATCCGGAAATGGCTGCAGCAAAGGAGATCTCCCATCTGCTGCGCTTCCCGGGTGCAAGCAAGATCGACACCTTTGCAGACGGCCGTGTGCGGCTGATCAAGTTTGCACTCACTGCAGAGCAGGGGCTGGATGGCGTGGCCATCCGCGAGATTCCCACCCGTCTGAAGAGCGACATTCTGGTGTGTGCAGTGGAGCGCAGCGGCGGCGTGATCATTCCGAACGGTAACTTTGTACTGCAGAACGGCGATCAGGTCACCTTCCTTGCAACACAGGATAAGGCCCACGAGTTCTTCCAGCGCATCCACCTGCCGGTGCGCCCGGTGCGCAATGCCTTCATCGTGGGCGGCGGTGCCATCGCCTTCTATCTGAGCCAGGAGCTGCTGGAAAACCACGTGCGTGTGCGCATCGTGGAGCGCGACCCTGCCCGCTGCATGGAGCTGGCCGAGCAGCTGCCCGGCGCACAAATCCTGAACGAGGACGGCTCCAACCGCGAATTCCTGCTTTCGGAGGGCATGGAGTCCACAGAGGCTTTTGTGGCCCTGACCAACATCGACGAGGAGAATGTGCTGCTGACCCTGTTTGCCAAAAAGCACTCCAAGGGCAAGCTGGTCACCAAAGTCAACCGTCTGGAATTTGATGATATTCTGGCCGGTCTGGATCTGGGCAGCGTGGTCTACCCCAAGTACATGACCTGCGATTACATCGTGCAGTATGTGCGTGCACTGCAGAACGAAGCGGGCAGCAACATCAAGACGCTGTACCGCATTCTGGACGACCGCGTGGAAGCGCTGGAATTTACCGTCCACGAGAAGAGCGCTGCCACCGGTGTCCCCCTGAGCCAGCTGCACCTGAAAAAGAATCTGCTGCTGTGCTGCATCACCCGCGGCCATCAGATCCTGATCCCGCGCGGCGGCGACCAGATCCAGGTAGGCGACAACGTGATCGTGGTCACGCTGGAGCATGGTCTGCATGACCTGCGCGATATTCTGGACAAGGGCGCAGAGGGTTGACGGAGGCAGACTATGAATTATGCGATCGTTTTCCGTCTGCTGGGCTATGTCATGCTGATCGAGGGTGCGCTGCTGCTGCTGCCTGCAGCGGCCAGCTGGATCTACGGCGAATGGTTCGTGCTGGGCGTGTTTCTGATCACGGCGGCAGTCAGCGCCGCCATCGGCTACGCCCTGCGCGGCATCAAGCCCCAAAGCAAGATGTTCTATATGCGGGAGGGCTTTGCTGCTACCTCGCTGAGCTGGATCGTCATTTCCATCGTGGGCGCCGTTCCGTTTGTGGTGGCGGGCTGCATCCCGAACCCGGTGGATGCCCTGTTTGAGACGGTGTCCGGCTTTACCACCACCGGTGCCAGCATCCTGCCCGGGGTGGAGGATCTGCCCAAGGGCATCCTGTTCTGGCGCAGCTTCACCCACTGGATCGGCGGCATGGGCGTTCTGGTGTTCCTGCTCTCGCTGCTGCCCCTGACCGGTGGCTCCCACGTCAACCTGATGAAGGCAGAAAGCCCCGGCCCTCAGGTGGATAAGCTGGTGCCCAAGGTGCAGTCTACCGCAAAGATCCTGTACGGCATCTATTTTGCACTCACCGTGCTGGAGGTGGTATTCCTGCTGCTGGGCGGCATGCCGCTGTTTGAGTCCATGCTCACGGCCTTCGGCACGGCGGGCACCGGCGGCTTCGGCTTCAAGAATGACAGCTTTACCAGCTTTTCTCCCTACATCCAGTGGGTCGTGACCATCTTCATGATCCTGTTTGGTGTCAACTTCAATGCCTACTTCCTGCTGCTGCTGCGCAAATTCAACCGCGCCATCAGCGAGGAAGTGCGCGGCTACTTCGCCATTATTCTGGTGGCAATTGGCATTATCACGGCCAATATCTACAGCCTTTATAACAGCTTTGGCGAAGCGGTGCGTCAGGCAGCCTTTCAGGTGGGCTCCATCATCACGACCACTGGCTTTTCCAGCTGTGATTTTGACCTGTGGCCCACTCTCTCCAAAGAAATTCTGGTGGTGCTCATGTTCATTGGTGCCTGCGCAGGCAGCACCGGCGGCGGCATCAAGGTGAGCCGCCTCCTCATTCTGGGCAAGACCTTGGGCAAGGAGCTCAAGCAGGCGCTGCACCCGCAGGTGGTGGCCCCCGTCCGCATGGACGGCAAGCTGCTCAACCACGAGACCATCCGCACCACCAATGTGTTTATGGGCGCGTATTTCTTCATCTTCGTGGTATCCTTCCTGCTCATCAGTCTGGATGGCTTTGATATGGTGACGAACTTCACAGCCATTGCAGCTACTTTGAACAACATCGGCCCGGGCCTTGCGCAGGTAGGCCCCATGATGAACTTTGGCAGCTTTACGAACCCCGCAAAGCTGGTGATGATCTTCGACATGCTGGCCGGCCGTCTGGAGATCTTCCCGATGCTGGTGCTGTTCCTGCCGGATACATGGCGCAGATTCTAAAAAGCAATTATGAAAAGCCATCTGTGATCTTCCGCTCGTATTGAGCATTTGGAGAGATACAGATGGCTTTTTTGCGCGTAACGGTAAGCTGCACAAAACCTTCTCTTTTCGGGGAAGGCGGATCTGCGAAGCAAAGACGGAGAAGCTTTTATACTTCCACTTTTTCCTGTGCCCGGTACTGCAGGGCTTCCAGCACACAGTCCTCATCCAGCAGCTGTTTGCCTGCCAGATCGGCCACCGTGCGGGCCACCCGCAGGATACGGTCATGGGCGCGGGCGGAAAGGCCCAAAGCGTCGTAGGAGGCGCGCAGCAGCCGCTCGGCGGCGGGGGTCATGCGGCAGACGCGCCGGACCTGCCCGGCGGTGAGCTGGGCGTTGCAGAGCACACCCTCAAAACCCGGGGCGGCATAGCGCTTTGCCTGAATGGCCCGGGCGGCAAGCACCTGTTTGCGCAGATCGGCGCTGCTCTCGGAAGGGACGACGGCGTGCAGCTCGTCAAAGGCGATGGGGTCCATCTCCACGCACAGGTCGATGCGGTCCAGCAGCGGGCCGGACACACGGCTGCGGTACTGCCGCACAGCACTGGGCGAACAGGTGCACTGCCGGGTGGGGTGACCGTAGTAGCCGCACTTACAGGGGTTCATGGCGGCTACCAGCTGGAAGCGGCTGGGATAGGTGGCACTGCCTGCCGCTCGGCTCACGGTGATCTGGCCGTCCTCCAGCGGCTGGCGCAGCACTTCCAGACTCTCGCGGGAGAACTCCGGCAATTCGTCTAAAAACAGCACACCGCAGTTGGCAAGGCTGCACTCGCCGGGCCGGAACTGTGCGCCGCCGCCAGCCAGAGCCGCGGCACTGGCCGAGTGGTGCGGACTGCGGAAAGGCCGTGCAGAGATCAGGCCCCGGCCCTGCGGCAGCTGCCCTGCAATGGAATAAATTTTAGTGGTCTCCACGGCTTCCTCACGGGTGAGCGGCGGCAGGATGCCGGGCAGACGCTTTGCCAGCATGGATTTGCCGGTGCCGGGTGCGCCAATGAGCAATACATTGTGTCCGCCTGCGGCAGCAATGACCATAGCCCGCCGCGCCAGCGACTGGCCCATCACGTCCGCAAAATCCGGCACCTGTGCCCATGCGTCTGCAGGGTCAAAGGGAACAACAGCCGCCGGGGCAAGCGGGGAGATGCCGCGCAGGGCATCTACAACTTCGCGTGCCGTATGGGCGGGGTAGACGGCCATGCTGTCGGCACAGGCCTCGGCTGCTTCGGCGGCATTCTCGGCAGGTACATACAGGGCGTGGGTGCCATTTTCTGCTGCAGCCAGCGCCATGGGCAGCACGCCGGAAACCGGCCGCAGGGTGCCGTCCAGTGCCAGTTCGCCCAGAAATGCCGCGTCGGCAGGCACATCCTCCAGCTGGCCGCTGGCAGTGAGCACTGCCAGCAGAAGCGGCAGGTCGTACACCGGGCCGGTCTTGCGCACATCCGCCG
>ENA-OYZD01000789-OYZD01000789.1-human-gut-metagenome-genome-assembly--contig:-NODE-789-length-14346-cov-5.232174_pt1 | contig 14346 bp, 16 predicted proteins | sample MGYA00244073_ERZ653470 | MGnify/ENA primary metagenome ERZ653470 (study PRJEB26926, sample SAMN06164895) | human gut metagenome | biome: ENVO:00009003; feature: ENVO:2100002; material: ENVO:00002003... | reverse complement strand
CGCTCTTGGTTCTACGTTGCCCGCGTTGAACAGAAACTGATGGATAGGAATAGCAGACAGCGGTCTAGTAAGCTCCCTGATCTCAGGAAGCAGGAAATCGTCGATATTCCGGCTTGCGATCACCATCTGCATCCTGTAAAATCTATCTTATCCTTCACTTTATTCCCTCCACAAAAACTTCCTGCGCAAATAATCTGCATGCTCGGAAGTAATAAATCCATCATTGATTTCAGCTATGTTGATACTGCCGTAAAGCTCACCCCACAAGCAGTCAAGAATATCGGAACCGTTTTGCAGAGCCTGTTTGTATTCGTCCAGATCGTGCTGTAAATATTCAGGCAGTCCATATTCATACGACGCTTCACGTTCTTTCTGCAGCTTATCCATATCAGCCGTCATAATCACCTCTGTATGCTTTTATAATAGTATACCATACAAATAATAATAATTCAACTATCTACCTCCCGCATTGCCGAACAGCCTTTCTTTATACTCCGGCGCGTGAACCTGAAGCAGATACCTCTCGTTGCCGCAGCGATAAAGGCACAGACCCTGTTGGGGATATTTTACGAGCGAAAACTCCGACATTTCTAATTGAAGCATATCGGTATACGCTCTTGGTTCTACGTTGCCCGCGTTGAACAGAAACTGATGGATAGGAATAGCAAACAGCGGTCTAGTAAGCTCCCTGATCTCGGGCAGCAGGAAATCGTCGATATTCTGGCTTGCGATCACCATTGCAGATTCCTTTTTCCGCACTCTTTTCATGGCGTTTCTGATGTACTCGATGGCTGTCAGATTTGAAAGGAATAAATAAAGCTCGTCTATTGCCGCGGCGGTGTTCCCTTCGCCTAAAAGCTGATTTGACATGTAGCTCAGAATATTGAACAAAAGAGCGTCTTTAAGCCTTTTGTTTGTGTCCATAAGACCTTTTACTCCGAAGCACAGAAACTTTGAATCCTTAACGTTAGTATGCCCGTTGAAATACTTTGCTTCAGCTCCTCTGCACATAGAATGCAGTCCCAGACAGATGTTCTGCAGTATCTCCTCTGTGTACAAACGCTTCTTTTCCTCGTCGAAAATCATGAATTCCTTTTCCGTCAGTTCATAAAGATCGGTCATTGTAGGATAATCCTCCGGCTTCAGCCTGTTGAAATCAGTGAGGTCGTCAATACCGAATCTTGCATACAATTTCATTAACATAATTTCTATCGTATCTATCTCGCTGTCAGAAAAGTCTTTGTATGCTCTGAAAAAGTCCTTTAAATATGATATGTGCTGACTTAGCCTTGTTACCCTTCTGAACGCTTCCGGAGACTGTCCGTCACGCTCAGCTTCTCCGAAGGTTTTGGGTTCAAGGGGATTTATCATATATTCTCCCGACATGAAATCGAGATAGGTTCCTCCCAGATTTTCCGTCAGCTCCTTGTACTCCTGTTCAGCGTCTAAAATTATTATGCTTTTTCCGCTCTCCCTCATATTGGTAAGCAAAAGCTTCATAAGGTACGACTTTCCCTGACCGCTGTTTCCTAAAATGAGAACGTTTGCGTTTGTCTTGTCGTCGCTCCGCTTATCAAAGTCCGCCAAAATGTTTGTTCCGAACTTATCTTTTCCGATATAGAAGCCCTTTTCATCGGTTTTTCCGCTGTAATTCAGCGGATAGAGATTTGCGACCGAGCTTGCCGGAAGAACGCGTTCATACAGACTGCCGAACACATTGTATCCGAACGGCAAAGCTGAGAGCATTCCTTCTTTCTGACGGAGGATCAGTCTGTCGACAGTTATTTTTGAGCGCGTAAGCTCCATTAGTATATCCGACTGAAGCTCCTTAAGCTTGTCCTCGCTTACCGCTTTCAGTTCGATAAACACGGCGCAGTGCAGCAGCGGTTCCTTGTTTCGGCGCATATCGGCAATAAGCTGAACAACGTCCTGTAAATTGCTTTCCGCGGCAATCGATTCCGTTACGTCGTTTACAGTCGACATAAGCTTGTTTCTTCTTGCGGCGTGCTGAATTATCTGCCTTTGCTCGGCGCTGTCCACAAGGCGGTTATATATTCTTAAAGTAACCGAGCTTCTGTCGGCAAGATGGGCGAGGATAGCCTGTTCTTCGGTGGTAGGCGGCCATTCTCTGACCGCCCACACGCATTTATACGAATTGCCGCAGATAAAATGGTCGGTAAAAAAACGGACCGTGCCGGGAACGACGCGGTCAAAAAACTCCTGTATTCTGATTTCTTCCGCCTGTTCCGGAGTCATCGCTCTTTTTTTAAACGGCATACGGCTTCTCCTTATCCTGTATCGGCTCAATATATTTTTCTCCCTCCGCGTCCTCGATTTTATCTCCGTTCATAGAGACGTCAAAGTAAATAGCCAGCATTCTCTTTATATCCTCCTTATTCATTCTTCTGACGTCAAAGCCATGCTCCGATATTATTTTGGAAGCGCGGTTTATCTGCTGAAATATCTGCGATTCCTTTTTGTCCTTTGTTCTTACGCAGAACATAAACTGTCTTGCGGTAGACATTTCAAGCTGAATGTCGTCTAAAAACTTCATGTCCTGTTCCAGCAGCTTTATGACAGCGGGATTTTCTTCGCAGTCTATCCTGTTTCTGATATTGATCTTGTTGCCGTCGAAGCATTCGCAGCTGTCAAGACAGATTATTTCAAGCTCCGGTATCATGCTCAGCAGCGTCATAAGGCGGCGTATCTTCGTATCAATATTTTCATTTGACAATACGGATATATTGGTTGGCTGAACGCTGAAAAAGGACAGCTCGCCTTTTTCCGTTTTCAGTCCGTATCTGCCGAAGCCTTTCAGTCCGAACAGGCTTTGCGTTGATTTTTTGTTTTTCATTTTTTCTTCCTTTCAAAATAACAAACGCCTGATTTATGCAAATCAGACGTTACATTTAAAGTATATTATTCTGTATTCCTAATTCCTGAGCTTGTTCCTCAGTTTCTTCCTCATGAATTTCCTGAACCATTGAAATCAGTTTCTCAAGCCGTTGTGTTTCAAGTGAAAATATCATATCTGAAAACGGCGAGAGATTTCGGTTTACGGCGTATTCCTCAAGCGCTTCATAATATTCCAGACGATTTCTTTTATCAATTGAAACAGGAAGATATCCGTTTTTCATCAGCTGATAATTCATAATAAGTCTTGCCGTTCTTCCGTTTCCGTCTGTGAAAGGATGTATCCTTACAAATTCCGCATGAGTCCATGCCGCAAGCTCTATGTCGTTTAAATCCTTCCTGTTTTTCAGATCGCAGTAAAACATTTTGATTTGATTGTACATTTCATTGGGAGACGGGGGAGTATGCTCTGCGCCGGATATATACACGTCAACGCTTCTGTATATACCTCCGGTCATTATATTTTCCATTGTAACGGCATGAATATCCTTGACTATGCTTTCACTGAGCTCCTTGTTCTCCGATATGCATTTACATACATAGTTAAAAGCTTTTTCATGATTTACTACCTCATAGATTTCTCTGAGGGTTTTTCCTCCCACAGACAAGCCGTCCTCAAGAATGGCTTTCGTTTCGATCATAGTAAGCGTATTGCCTTCGATTGCCGTTGAGTTATGAGTATATTCTATCGAAAAAGCTCTTGAATAGCTTTCAAGCGTTTCCTTTGCTATATGACGCTTTCTTTCATGATATATCGCTTTTAATTCTTTAATTCCTTCATATTCCACTGCGCTCACCGTCCTCGCTTTTATTATACCATGTATTACGGCAATAAGCAATAAAAAAATTTACTTCCACAGAAATATCTGCTGCGCCGTTACAAAAAAGCGGAAGGCGCAGACTATATAGTCCATGACCGTGGTTTCTTCAAGTCTTATTGATAAAAACGCAAACACAGCCGTTACCGCAAAGGGCAGAAAGGTCCAGAGCTGAGTCAGCAAAACCACGGACAGTATCAGTCCGAGACATATGATAAGGAAATCCCTTATACTCCACAGCCACAGCCTTGATCCGGCTTTCATGTTCTGGGGATAGATATATGTTTTTTTCATACTTTCTCCTTTCTTTGTCACGCAAGCTTTTTCGCTACGAACTGACCCGACCTTACGGCGGTATTCACAGTGTGGGAAACGCTCGTCATATTGACTCTTACGCTTGTATCCAGTCCGAAATGCTGAGCGATCCTCGGAACCTCGTTTGCCGAAAGCATTATGCCAAGTCCTAAAAGCCTGTTGGTCTGCCATGTAAGAAGTCCTAAAAACAGCAGGATGGTCTGTAAAAACGCAGTCAGACACAAAGCGAAAATCTGCTTGCACCAGCTGCTGAAGCCGTCCGCGTATCCTCTGGGAACGGAAAACATATACAGACTTCCCACGGCGATCTGACACAGCAGTATTCCGCCTCTTTTTATATTGGCAAAAAACAGCTTTAGAACGCAGTAGGCAAGGGCGATAACCGTCAGTATTCCAAGCAGTCCTGATAAACCTATCGTAGAGTGCAGTACTATTGTCGCCGTAGCTCCGAGATCGCCCTTGTTCGCCCCTATAAACGAGCCGAGAAGATCGCCTGAGAATGTGCTCTGAAGCGTTATGCAGAATTTATACAGCTCCACAGGAAGCTGAGTAAACAGCATTACAGCCATAAATCCTTTAAGAACGTTAAGGCACGTTCCCTGAATATTCGCCCGTCCCGTCTGATATTCGATCGCCGTATCAAACACAGCGACAACAAGCCCTACTGCAAACAGCGCCCAGCCGAACAGGGAAAAAAGCTTAAGGAAGGCTTCCACCCATGCAAGCGAAAAGATTCCCGCGCCCATTCCGTTTATCATTCCGAACAGATCGGCAACCGCTCCGTATATAGTATCGTACATCCATTCAAGCATAACGTCCCAGACAGCCGAGGAGATCGCCGAACCTACCGATTCCACCACCCCGAACAGCTTTTCTCCTACCCATTCCACAGCGTCGCCTATCCATTCAAACATTGCCGTTTTCCTTTCCGATCAAACTGATCTGTTCGTATTTTTTCCTCTGATGATTTTTTTAAACAGTAAAAGCGGCGCCGTCTGCGTATCCGTATCAGCGAATACCTTTTAGATATCCTGTATATTCCGCGCCGTTTTCTCTTTGCATTCATTTTCACCCTCCGTATATATGAAAATACCGCTGATTTGCAGTCAGCGGTATGTACCTAATATATTTTATTCTAATCTTTTTCCGAAGCACGAATCAATAATCTCCAAAATTTCATCAGCTGAATGCCAATGTCCTTGAGGATTAAGCATTGTATCAGGATATAGCTGACCACTTTCATCAACAATCAGTCCAATTGCGGAAAGGGCTGCATAAATATAAAAGCTGTCATTATTTCTGCGACACTTCGGATTCTGCATTTTATTGTGCTGATAGTTTATAATTCTTTCAATGCATAATATAATGTTTTCATCAACGCCAAGGAATTCCGGCACCGATGCCTTTCCTTTTATCCATTCGATATTTCCGGAACCTATGGAATATTTCGGAGTAATTTCAATCAAAATTCCGGGAGAATGATTTTTGCCAAGGTAAACAGTATCATATAAAATAACTTCCGCAGAGCTGTACTGAAATATTTTTCCGCCAAGCACCTCAGAAGCATATATGGGCATAAACGGAAAGCTTTTGTTTCTGCCGGTATCGTAAAGCCCGATATTCCAGCAAAATTCCGCAGCCGAACGACAGGCTTTCAGTGACGCTCCGCTGACTTTGCAGGAAATTGAAATCAGAATTATAAATCCGATGAAGATAAGAACTCCGCCTGCTTTGCTGAAGCTAAGCGCTACAAAGCCGGCAATTATTACAATCACAGCGGCTATTAAATACTTCAGCCATTTTATTTTTTTAGGTTTATTCTTATCAAACCATTCTGTCCATATCTGTTGAATTATGATTTCGAACATGGCATATTCTCCTATTTTTATTCTTCCGCTTTATCCATAAAGCTTTGTATAACGTTCATAATTTCGTTCAGTCTGCTTTCTCCTATGCCCTTTATCCGTCCTATAGCGGCTTTCAGCTCGTCATAATCGACAGCCTTTGATTCCTCGTCCCTTTTGCCCGATACATATATGCTCGTCAGAAGCTTCTGAAGCTGTTCTCTGTCCATTTTCTTTACAGAGCGGTAGGTTTCACGGTCAAGGGTATATTCGTCCGGCATTTTAATTCTCCTTTGTACAATTTCTCAAGCCATATTATTTTACATTATACCATAATAAAATCCGGTTTTCAACTTTTAATAAGATAAAGGTTCGAGCTTCTTCCGCCGCTTGTCCTGTACCTTTCCCTGCGTTCTATGAGCCCTGCTTTTTCCAAGTCGTTCAGCGCCCTGAATACCGTTGACTTTGAAACGCTCAGATCCTCCGATATAGTTTTAACGGAGGGAAAACACTTCTTTTTTCTTCCCGCGCGGTTGGAGAGGTACATATACACAGCCACCGCCCTGTGAGGCAGATCGTATTCGTATATCTCTCTTGAAAACCTCAAGCGTTATGCGCCTCCCGTCTTTGGCAGCTTTTTTCTCAGCATATCCTCATAGCTTACCGCCTGATCCTCCGGAGCCTCGATTTTCTTTTTGGCGTATTTAAGCTCCGCCGCCCGCGTCAAAGTCTCCTTTTTCATATATGTGACCGTTCTTGAGCCTTTATCCTCAAGGCTGTACGGTTCTTCAAAGCTGATACCCCACTTGAAAAACAGCTTCAGGGGAGATATCATGGGGTGAGTTCCTGTTTTCATAACAATGAACTGTCCTTTGGGCATACTTTTAAGCTCGTCCGTTGTCATTAACGGTCTGCCGATCATCTGCAGCGACTGGCTTTTATCTCTGCCGTGCGAAACAGAACCGCTTAATACCGTCTGTTCTCCCAATGATTTGGACAGAATTTCCGCAGACTGTGAATTGGGGGCAAAGCCTCCAAATATAGTTAATTGCGTGTTGTCGGTTATGATCTCCTGTCCCTCTCTGCCGTAATTCTTATTGAGCTGCGCAAAGGACTGAATAATCGCAACAATGCTTATCCGTCTTGAACGGCTTGCGGAGAACATCGCTTCAGCTCCCTCTATCTTAGGGAAAGTTCCGAACTCATCGCAGTAGAACATAACGCGGTTTTTAAGCTTGCCTCCGTTTTCATCGGCAATCACAAGAATTTCCCTGTAAAGCTGTTGGATCAGCAATGAAACCATGAAATATTTCGACTGATCCTCTTCCGGCAGTATAATGAATATCGCCGATTTCTCGGAGCAAAAACGTTCCGCGTCGATCGCCGTGCCGAAGCACAGAATCTGCTCCATTTCCGAGTCGATAAAGCTGTTGAGTCTTGACAGCGCCGTGGACATGATCGACATCATCGCCTGATCCGCGGAATGAAGGGCGGAGCCTGCAAGCCATTTTGCCTTGTGCTCGTCAGGCAGCTTTTCCATCAATACCTTGAAGCCGTTTTTCGGCTTTTGTTTTCCGCCGCTCTCTATAGGCTTTAACAGGTCCTGAATAAGCTTGAACACGGAAACGATATGCCTTTCGTTTTTCTCTCCGAATTCCGCGATCAGTAAAATAAGCGAAGCAAGCAGCCCTTCCGCCGCGTCGTAGAAAAACGCGTTCTGACCCATTGCGGAGGAATCGGCGCCGCCTATGCTGATAATGGTTTTTGCTGTGATCTTTGCGTATTTTTCAGCCTTTGCCTTTGCGGACAGATCATTTTTGTCCTTTAGATAAACGTCCATGTATTTGTTGACAAGGTGCAGCATATTGTTCTCGTTACTTCGTGTTGGATTTCTTAAATCAAGCACGGAAACGTTGTAGCCGTAGTACTTTGAAGCGATAGTTCCGTAATTTCGAACAACGTCTGCTTTTGTGTCTGTGCTGACAAAAGACATACCGCTTGCGCAGGCTAGCTCTATATTCGGATACAAAAAGTACGCTGTCTGTAGGATAGGAACTCAACGCCTTACTGCGTTACCGCAGCAGGTTTTCAAGAACCCTCCTCCGAACCGTACGTACACCTCTCAGTGTATACGGCTCTCCATTTGTCTGTAAGTTTAATCTAATCTTCCTGCATGTAAATTGTCATGGCATTCTTTGCGAAGCGCCATTGTTTTTCTTCGTCTGCTTATCATAAACCTTTCCCACCAGCTTTTGCCTTTTAAGTCTTTCAGTTTTCTGACATGGTGGATTTCAATGGGAACGTTTTCTTTTCCGCATATTTCACATTTCCCTGCCTTTATTCGCTCAACAAGACTTGTTTTGCTGTTTGCAGAGTAATCAATCGGAACAATATCCACACTTGACTGTAAAATTGCAGTTTTATTCTTTTTAAAACCCTCGTCATAAAAATACATAATATTTTCACCGCCGCTTTTCGTCTGATATTTTACTCCGAATCGTTGGTGACCGTATTTATTGCGTATTTTACCGATATTGGTTTTGTACTTTGCCGCAAAAGTTTTTAGCATACTGAATTTCATCACATAGTAAAAATTATTCAGCACGCTTGCGTTATCGGCAATTCTGTAGTAATTGTACATTCCTCTGATTTCGGTATTGTACTTTTTAACGATTTCAATATCATCGCAGTTTATCAGCTTTGTTCGGTGAACAGGCTCGAATACTTCTTTGTAATTCTGACCTTTATGATATTTCAGCTTTAAAGCTCCAAGTTCAATCAGCTTATTCTGCCACTTTTCCCTCGGAACATATATCATCAGATTTTTGTAGTGTACTCTCTGCGTAAACCCTCTTGCTGTTTTTTGAACGGCAGTATCATTTGAAACAAACACCTCGTATCCGAGAAACTTTGCTTTTTTCTGACCGTTGGTTATAAGCGTTTTTTCTTCCGACAGAGACAACTTAAGATTTTCCAGTAAATATTCTTTGATATCCGCCTTTATCTTTTCAGCGTCGCTCTTGCTTCCGATTACTCCGCACAACCAATCGTCAGCGTATCTGACATAAAACAGACGTTTGTAATTATCGTCCATTAAATCAGACTGCGGTATTTTCAGCATTGCGTTTCTCGTTTTTCTGTAATCCTTTAACATAGCTGTTTTGTCGGGCTTGCTCATGGATTTCCATTCATCCTCTGATTTTTTCTTTACCTGATGTCTTACCGCTTTATTTCGGTATCTGATATATTCGGGATTCGTTTTACGGCGTTTTCCTTGTCTGAATTCGGACATATATTTTTCCATATACTTATCAAATTCGTTCAGATAAATATTCGCCAATATCGGACTTATGATAGACCCCTGCGGAGTACCGCTGAATGTCTGCACATATTTCCAGTCCTCTATATATCCCGCTTTCAGAAATTTCCATATCAGAGAGATAAAGTATTCGTCATGAATACGTTTACGCAAAATGTTTATCAGCGTGTGATGATCTATATTATCGAAAAATCCTTTTATGTCTCCCTCGATAAACCATGTCACGCCTGTAAAGTTTGCTTTTATCTGAATCATTGCTGTATGACAGCTTCTGTTCGGTCTGAATCCATGTGAAAATTTTGAAAATGTCGGCTCATTCTGACAACCTCCTGCACCAGCTTATCATCTGCGGACGGTATTCCAAGAGGTCGCTTTTTATCGCTGTTTTTCTTCCTGATATATTCTCGCCTTGCAGGCTTTGGCTGATATGAATGATTTTTCAGACTTTCAATAATCTTCTGAATTCGTCCCGTTCCCATTCCGTCTATTGTCTTTCCGTCTGTTCCTGCGGTCATATTTCCCTCTTTGGCGTATATATTCTGATATGCTTTCAGAAAAAATTCCGCATTATACAGATTTCTGTACAAACGTTTGTATTTGTAATTTTCTTTACACGCATTTGACTGTAAACTCTTTAATACGTCATTTGGATTTCTCAAATGCCTCACGCACCTTTCTTCACTTGTATTAAAAAGACAAACTGTTCTCCTTCGCCATGTGAACGCAATTAACGTCTCAAACTACTATGAGAACTCCGTTGCCATGTCCGATATTCAACGGGCTGTCCCGTATAGCCTTTTTTCAGGCATTCGGATTTAGGCAATCTTCGCTTAGATAAACAAAAACATAGCTTGTCAGACCGTCGGAGTACGACTTTCGTCCTTTTCTGCTTATTGCGGACGGCTGATACAGAGTGTCATGAACTCCCACACTTGGCAACTGTGCGGTTTCCTGTATCAACAAACGTAACAGATACCCTTTGGATTTCTCCCTTGCGTTTGTATTCCGGTTATAATACCTCAGACTATCGTTCATGTAATCAAACATTTACCCTCATATCTGACCTTTCATCACGCCCTCAGTCGCAGTCATGGTATCTTGACTGACTCAGGCTCATCAACATGCTACACTCCCTGTCCAGTTTCCCTTTCAGATAAGTTGAACGATGACAGTTTTTACACCAATTTCTTGGTTATAGACACTTTTTACTGCTGTCTTGCCAAAGACAGAATTTTTGTTTATCCGCGAGCATTTATTATGCTCTTACGAACGCACTGCCCACTCCGGCAGCGCCTATCATCATGGTATGAACGTCGCCCTCGTCCACAAGCGCGACAGTCTTTTTTCCTTTTGTTCTGCAGCCGACTACTGTTCCTTGAACAACATCTCCGTTGGAGCCGTGCGGTAAACTCTCGCCCTTACGCCATTTCTCAGGCTCAAATGGGACTTTGGTATATGCCTTTTTTACCTCTGCTTTTGTTGCAAATCTCGCTGTGCCGTACTGACCGTTTCCTACAGTTTTATTCTTTATTCCATTGAGGGAATAATTGTTGGAACAGTAAGCTAAAATCATCATGACTGCGAACACCGCAAGCATGACTATAATTCCGATTATCTGAGTCTGATTCATATAGCCCTCCTATCCGAACCCGAAGCTTATCGCCTCGGATATTTCTTCCTGCGCTTCTTCCTGCGAGATCACAGGAGCGGACATTTCCTGTTCCGTTTCACAGCGTACCGCGCAGTCCGCAAGCTGAAACAGCAGCTTTGAGGTCTGTATGATCTCCTCCTTGGTACGGGATTGATTATACCGCAGATCACGAGTTACCGCCTTATATGCGTTTTTCAGATCATCCTGCTTGGAAGTCGTTTTACCCTTGTCGGAATATGCCCGGTATTCATTAAACAGCTTGCTTTTGAGCCTGTCAAACATGGCGTTTTCGTTCTTTCCGCCGATAAAGAACGCCGAGGCCGCAAGCGCGTACTCGGCTAAATACCGATACTGTCCGTTTCGGAGCGTCTTAGAAAGCCTGTCGATAATACGGTCCGGACTGCACCTGAAATACCGCAGCTCTGACAAAGTTTCATAATAGATTTCTTTTCTTCTGTGAGGAACAGCCGCAAGAGCTTCAACGCCGTTTTCAGCTTTAAGACATTCGTTCCAGTCTTTAAACTCCGGCAATTTCCTTGATATATCCGTATAACCCTTTTCCTTTAATATATCCGTAAGCCTTTCCGTCGCGTCGATCCCGCCCTCGTCGTTGTCGGTGCAGATAATAATCTCAGATATATGCTTATGAGTTTCCAGAGCGGTAATAACCGCGTTTTCATATACGCCGTTCATGGCGATATACGAGTGTTTCTGCCAGTTCTGAGGATTCAGCGTGAGATACGATAAAAGGTCTATGGGCGCCTCAAACGCAAACAGCTTTTCCGATTCGCCGAAGTGTGCAAAGCTGTACCGAGTATCCGAACCCCCGCAGGTTATTCTGAAAGTTTTTCCGAAAGAATTAGTTGAACGCTTGCTTGCCTGTCGCGGTACCCCGTTTTCATCAATTCCTACAAAAACGGCGTTGTGATGCTCCTTATCCTCATAAAGCGTATGCCGTTTTGCAAAGTACGAGATAATGTCAGGAGCAATAAACCGCTGTTTTATGAGGTAGGCGAACACTCTGTGCATATTGCCGTTTGCTTCGGGCAATTTGAATTCTTTCGGTTTTTCCTCCCGCACAGCCGCTTTAGGCGGACTGTGGGACAGGGGAGTAACCGTGCGACCTAACAGCTCCTGAACCGCGGTCTGAAAATCCATACCGTAAAAATACCGCATGAACCTTACGGCTCCGCCGCCCACCTGATTTTTATGGTCGAACCATCTTGATCCGTTTATAGTAATACTGTCGTGCTTGCCGCTGCCGTCGTAGTAAACGAGCTTGTGTTCCCGCCCCGCCGATTCCAGCTTTTCTCCTCTCAGCCTCAGAAAATCAGCTAAATCTACGCTGTTTGCGGCAATTTTTTGTTCTTCTGTAAATGGGATATACGGCATTTTCCACCTCCTGAAAAAGAAAAGCAGCCCTGCGGCCGCCTTTCCTTATTTTTTGATTTTCTTTACACGCGTTCATCTCAGCAGAGAGACTATAAGCTTTGCTCCGAGCTTCATTGCAGATATTCCGATATTTTTTGCTACGACTGTTCCAAACTCTCCGATCAACTCGTCTAATTTCTGAGAGCCTTCCTTATCAGCGTACTTATCAAACAGCTTATTGAATCTGTCTATGACGTCGCCGTACTCGGAGCTTAAGTACAGCGACCGGTCCAGTTCCTGTGTAAATTTATCGTACAGCTCGTCTGATATATCCACCCCTTTCACCTCCGATCGTCAATCCTTTAGCAGCGTAATTATCAACTGCGCTCCGAGCTTTATTCCGGCCTCGGACGATACAGACGATACCGCTTCGCTTAACTCCTGCACTCCGTCCTCCAGCTTTTTAGCCAGCTCCTTGTCGGATACCTGTTTTATCAGCCTGGACAGCTCATTATATTTAAGGTTATATTCGCTGCTGTCCCGCAGCGGTATGTCCAGGTCCTCGGCAAAGCTCTCATATATTTTTCTGATCTCCATTTTTCACCTCCGACACTACAATACCACACTATCCGCCAAATAGCTATATCATAACCCAACAATCTTCCGCGGCATTTTTTCCCGCTTTTATTGCATACCGGCTATATCTTTTCCCTTCATTTTTACATTCCGACGATAGACCAGACGTAAAGCGGAGCGGTCAGTGAAAACAGCAGACAGCCGAAAATTATTGCCGGAGCCGTCCATTCGAACTGACCGTGCTTGCGGTAGTCCATGTACGCCAAAGAAAGCTTGGCAAAGAGCAGAATTGCCAGAACTACGTCTATCACAGGGAATACGACGTTGTTAACGATCGATTTTATCTGACTTTTTGCAGAGTACCATGTACTCTGCACAGCGCCTGCGACATCTCCGTCGGCGTATGCCGTTATACAGCAGAATACAGTCAGCAGGCATACGGAAATTAAAAGCGCGGTTATTTTCTTCTTTTTCATTTTTCCTCCATTCAGAACATTGAAATCATACCTCTGTAAGCTTTCCCGTCAGCACAGTTCTGGAGGCTCCCTCCGCTCCGGTACAGGTGGACAGTGAAATAAACTTATCTTTTTCAGATACGCCGATATTTTTCCAAATAAAAGAGTTTTCTTTCAGACCGTCAAGCCAGACGGATATATCTTTTGTCACGTCGTAAAAGCCGCCGTAGCATTCCGGCTGTGAAAGAGAGAAAAAGTCAATTCGGTACACGCTGTTCGAAACAGTCAGCCAGCCGACGGCGCGAGCTTCAAAATAGCTCTCGTCCGTAAAATTAATTACATCTGCAAACATAGATCCGTTACGCATATTGTGACCGTAGAGAATATTTATTCCGTCTGAAAACTCCCGCGCGCATCTGCCGTCAAGAAAAACGGACCCCGAATACAAATAGCCGCCGTCATACGACCTGTGAAGGTAATAATCGTTATCTCCCGAATACATAACGGGATAGTTTATGCTCGTATCAGGAATATAAAGCCAGCCTATGGAACCGTCAAAATTGCAGCAAACCTCACGAACCTGTTCTGTCAGCTCCCGCTTTTTATCCTCCGGCAAACGCGCGGAATTGTCAGGCTCGTCAGTTATTTCCGCACGATCGGGCATACGCTCGTCAAACACGGCAACGTCGGGCATAAAGGGCTTAAGCCTTCTGTAATTCAGCTTCTGGGCAAGATCGTTGCGAAACATTAAATATACGCCTCCCGAAATTAAAACGGCAGCTGTAATAGCAGCCGCCGTTCTCATTATTTTAGTTTTCTTCATAAAGCTCAGTCCTTGTCAATAAAGTCGGGACACTCCGACGCTTTCCTTATTTCTTCCGTCCTTATTCTCTCAAGCTCTTTTCTTTTTCGTATTTTACAGCTTACGAGCAGAGCGCAAAGACTTAACAGTCCTCCGGCTATCATAAGCCATGCGGCGGTATTGCTTCGGCTGTCGCCAGTATGAGGAGTATCCTGCGGTATCTCTTTCTGTTCAGCCTCGTCAATCATAACGATCAGCGGATTGCCGTTTTCAGATACGGCG
>ENA-OYZD01000788-OYZD01000788.1-human-gut-metagenome-genome-assembly--contig:-NODE-788-length-14349-cov-5.553659_pt1 | contig 14349 bp, 15 predicted proteins | sample MGYA00244073_ERZ653470 | MGnify/ENA primary metagenome ERZ653470 (study PRJEB26926, sample SAMN06164895) | human gut metagenome | biome: ENVO:00009003; feature: ENVO:2100002; material: ENVO:00002003... | reverse complement strand
GTAAGATCGTCGGCAGCGTCAGATGTGTATAAGAGACAGCTCCAATCGTCCCTATTTCCCTGCTTCAGGTGGTTCTCGTACACGTCCTTTTGGATATTGGCTTCATAGGTGCTTATTTCCTCGGCCACGCTGACGGTGATTGTCCCGTTATCCAGCAGTTCACCGATAGGCGCATACAGTTCGTTCAGTTTCAGACGGGTATAGATATATTTCTCGCTTCGTCCGAAACGTCCTGCCAATGAATAAATATCATATCTGCCCTTTTCAAGCAGGCGTTTGAACGCTTTCGCTTCTTCGGTGGGGCGTACCTGCTCACGCTGTAAGTTCTCGCTTAGTGACATATCTTCCGCTTCATCGTCTGTTACATTATTATATATGGTCGCCTTTATCGTCTTTGCTCCTGCAAGCAATGAGGCACGGTAGCGACGTTCACCGTAGATGATTTCATAATTTCCTGCTGTGCGTGGACGTACCGCAATGGCCTGTAAAACGCCTACTTCCCGAATGCTGTCGGCAAGTTCCTGCAAGGATGTGTCATTGAACGTCTTGCGGTGGTTGTCTGCGCTTGGGTGTACGGCTGTGATGTCAAGGTCTGTCTCAGCCGTTGCCGTTGCAAGCGGTGTCTTGGGCGTGGCTTGCTGCGGTGTTTCTTCCACAACGGTGGGAACGGTTGCCGTTTCGGGTGCTTCCGTCACTCCGGCAGTTGTGGGCATGTCCTGCCCGCAGATTAACGTCATCGGCTTGGGGATGATTGCCAAAGCGGTTACTTTCACTGCCGTTTCTTTCTCTGATTTCTGTACACTGTTCATTTTCTGTACTTTTTTGTTCATCTTCATAATTGTAAGTTTTTGAATGTCGTTGATAGTTAATTGAATAGTTTTCCGTCTGAAAGGTATTCCCAATCGTTGGCGTTACTTTCTTCCATGAAGTATTCCAAAGTCTGGGTGCTTTCCATATCATCCCGACAAGCACGGAAAAAGCTGTCGAGACAATCGTTCATAAGGTTGTCAAACGTGACGTTCTCTGACGGGGATTTCAAGAAGTCATAAATAGGAGCAAGAATATAGTTGTCTATGTAATAGCCCGTAAGGGGACAACAAGAATCTACGAGTATTCTGCTTTTTCTGCCTTTCCTTCCGTTCCAATAGAATTTGGGCGTATATAGGTCGCTCCAATGGTTGTTTGTCAGATAGGTTGCCAACCGCCAACCGTTTAAGACATCTATGTAGTCTTCCTGCCTGCTCCGATAGTCATAACTATAATGGGATGCATCATATCTCCAATTACGGCACATAATGCCGAAGCGTTCGCAAAAGGTATCAAGCGTTTTACGGTTCTCGTCCGTCCAACCGTAAAAGTATCGGCTGGATAACCATTCGTCATACGCCTTTTCTCTGGCTTCCCCGGATAACTCGGTTATCTGATAAAGGGTATATGTTCTTGTTTCTGTTCTCACATCATTGTATGTTTAAAAGTTCTTTAATAGTGTGGCGGATTGCTCCGCCATACTTTGAGTATAGTCATGCGTGGATGCACGTTGCGAGCGTCTCACGTACTTTCTGTTCCTGCTTCCTGCTGTATATCCACCCTGCACGCCTTTCACCGTTGTAGGTGAGGTTCGCACGGAACAGACCGTTCAAGCCTTTCAAAACGTCCTTTATCGGCTTGGTGTCCCCGAATACGGCTATCGCCTTTTCGCTGTATTCCACAATTTCAAGATTGAGCGTTGAGAGGTCTGCGGATGTTGTCGGCTGTGCTTCGGTTTCCCCTTGCGGTGCTTTCAGACAAATGTTGGCTTCATTCCCTGCGGTGTGGGCGTATCGTTCAATGAACTTTTCAAGGTCGTAAATCCGCTCTTTTGAAATCGTCCAACCGCTGTACTTGTTGCGTCCCAAATACATACCGTCCCCCATGCTGTAATTTTCACGGTGTTCGTACTCCTCGTCGTTCCCTGCCAGATAAGCCGTTCCCTCAAAATTGGCGGCATATTTGCGCATTTCGGAAAAGAGGTTTCGTGTATGGGTGGAAAAGCCCAAAATCACGGTTCTTTCTATACGGTAGTCGTAGTAGTCCGTATAGCTGTCACACTCGCTCACCCGTAATTCACCGATAATGGCGGCTTTCGCATCCGAAGGGATAAGGGGGCGCAAGCGTTCCGCTCCGATTTTTGCGGTGTGTTCGTTCCTCTGCCGTTCTTCCTCCGCTTTTCTGTCATCCTCCGTTTTCTTCTCCCTTGCCTTGGTGAGCAGGACGGCTGTTTCCAACGGATCTAAAAACTTGGGGTTCGCATCGTCATAATACATGCCTATCCCGAATTTTTCCGACAAGGGCCGGATAAGGTCGGAAGTATGAAATTCGTACGTCCGCAAATTGACAAGATGATAGGTTATTCCCCACGTGCTGCGGCTTACTTCATACACTACATAGCTGTCGTAGTTGTAACCTTCCAGCATTACCACTTGATTGACTGAAACAATCTGTTCGTCTCTGTCATAGCTTCTGTTCGCTCCCAATAAATGTACTTTGTTCATAATGAATTGTTTTAATGATTAATATTTCGGTTCAGAGTATCACGCAAAAAAGAATGATGAAAAGGAGAAGCGCGAAGAGGGAAAGGAAAGCGGAAAGAATGCGCCACACGGCACGGATGAGGAAAACCACCACCGCCAAAACCGCCAACGTGGGCAGAATACCGCCTAAACTCGTCACCATACCACCAACGAAGGCACACACGAAACGCACCGCCACATACGCAACGAAACCGACCAGTAACCACTTCACCAAAATTTTTATGCCGATTGGAATGGAGCCGAAGCCTCGTTTCAAATCTTGCTGTATTTCTGTTCTCTTTTTCATAACATTGACTTTTTTATGCTTTGTCGGTGGCTTCACCTTGCTCGTTTCAGGAGGCAGATTTTTAGAGGCCCCGACTGTAGCTTCGCACCCTGAACCATGCAAGGGGAAGTCATGACGAGGTAATAAAAATGAGGAAATTGTTATTTGAGGAAAAAGAGATAAGAAAATATGGCAAGATTCGAGAGTATTGCTATCGTCTCAATCAGTATATGACTATTCACAACATGGTGGGTGTTAAGCCCAACCGATTAAAACCGTTTGGATGAGAGTAGTTGTATAAAGAGAAATTTTCACATATGGTTATATGAGAGGTTTGGACTGAAATACCCAGACCTACTCGATCTAAAGTCTTAGGTTATTATTTCTTTTTATGCCCTTGTGTCCAGCTTTGCATCCGTTTGGTTAATGCTTCTTTCAATGAATCCAAGAAAGATGTCTTATTGTTACGGATACGCATATCGCTGAATGTGCGTGAATGGTTAGAGTCCAATTCAATATTAAAAACGGTCTGGATATAGTCAAAAAGTTTTGCCAAAGGAATATCACCAAAGACTTTACGGCTATCCCATGCGTAGATTTGCTCGTAAAGTTCTGTTTTTGTCGCAACCCATGTGATACGGACACGAGGTAAAGACTGCTCTAACTGGCGATTTTCCAATGCTTCGAGTTCCTTATTCAGATATACCATCAACATCTCGTTAGCTTTCAGCCTAGCAAACTTGAAATCGCAATTAGTAGAAAACATCGGTTCACGTTCGTAATAGAACAATTCCAAATAAAGAGCTGTGTCAATACGTCCTCGTAAATAATAAATTGAATCAAGGTGTGTCAAGCCTGAACGGTAATAATGTACAAAATCCGAACGTTTTGCGTTATAACGGTTGATAGCCTTGATTTCATCAATCAGATAAGCCCGCTGTGAATCTACTCCTACCGGACGATTCATTTCTATATTATAAATCTTACAATAAGAAAGCAATCGGTAGAACAAACGAGGTTTTATTTCTTTAAAGAAATCTATTTCTTCCGCTTCATCCTTGAATGTATAGGAACCAATAAATTCTTTTACCTTTTGAAAAGCATTAACTAATATTTGTGAGGTTTCAAGAGATTTCTTCATGATATTCAAATCCGCAGATTCGATTGTCTTCAATTTCTTTTCAATCTCTTTTTCGAGATTATTAATAAAATTATCCATTGTCGGCGTAATAATAGCAACAACCATAAAGATAATCACGACTGCCTGTTTCCAATAACGGCGCATAAAATCTACCGAAAGAAAAACTAACTTCGCAAACAATCATGAGAGTATCGGGATCTCAAAGACAATGTTCATCGCAAGGCACATCATTAAAAGTGTTAAGATATACGAATCGCACACAATCAAATTATCCACCTCACCACTTACCTGATATGTTTACAAAAAGCGAAAAGTCTGTGGAAAGATCAGAAAGTAGCTGCCCCCCAAATCCAAACATCACAGAGCTGACTCCGACTGTCTGCGTGATATATCGCCGTTCGTTATCGTATAATGTGGGAGAGACAAAACGGAATAACTGATAAAGAATATATGGCGAAGCACACAGCACGCCAGCACATAGGGCCGTCTTCATGTGGATGATGAATTGCCGCGCTAACCCTGTATTAATAAGTCGAACGGAAAATGATTCCATTGCACCTCCTGCCCATGCAGCCATCCGGTTGAGCAGCTGATAGGTAATAAAACCGTCATCCTTCGGTACGAGTACAACGCCAAATAACTGTTCTTTGAAGAAGAAAACCACGATACCGAACACGACGGCTACGGCGACAATTTTTATAATTGCCGCCCGCAACACGTCCAGATGTTCCCAAAAAGATTGTGTGTTCGCTTCAGTAGCCATCAGTTATCCTTTTTGTTCTATGTCCTTTATTTCGTCTATCTCTTTTTCTACATTGTTCATCCCTTCCTTGAAAGAGCGAACGCCTTTGCCGATTCCTTTCATCAGTTCAGGAATCTTCTTGCCGCCAAAGAACAGCAATACAACCAATACGATCAGCAGTACTTCCTGCATGCCGATACCGCCGATAAATAGTGGTGTTACCATCATAGCTTTTATTTGTTTATTTTACTTTTAATAAAAATGACCCGGAAGGCAGACATAATTAGCTCATTCCGGATCATCTTCTCCTGTTATTGTACATTGTCGAATGTAAATTCCAGACGGCTGTCCATCTCATCGAAAACCATCAAATCCGAAGTAACTTTCCCTATCGGAATAATCCGCATGGTCAGTTGCCCCATGTCAGGGTCATCTGCTTTGGCATAAAAGATGGCAATCGTGTTATTGGAAGGACAATAAGTGATGTCACCGTTTTCGAAACGAAGCTGCCCCTCTTCGGTATTAGTCGGCCGCCGGGGCATAGAACCGTAATATTCACGGCCTCCATAGCGTCCCAAAGTCGCAGTCAGAGGAAACATACCCCGGATTTCGTCAGCTAACGGGGTGTCGAGCCATTCCCCGGTAAACGTATGCCCTCCGGCAGTAATACGAACCGACGCACCCTGCGGCTCTTCCCGTTCGATACCGATTCGTTCAAGCCAGTCCTGTACTTGCGATTCGGTGGAAGGTACGTCTGTTGCCTCAATAGCAATGCCTTCCAGCACATTCGCACCAGTAGCTTCCTCTTTGACGGAATTATAGGTGCGGCCGGCTCCGTATCCATCATGCGTGCAAAACGGAACGACTGTTTTGCCGGAGAGGTCATAAGAGGAGAGGAACGAACGTATCGCCTGTGGAACATCCAATGCCCAGTTCGGGTAGCCGATGAAGACAATATCGTATTGGTCCATATTCTCAATGCGGTTTTTAAGTGCGGGAAGTGTTCCGGCAGCCTGCTCCGCATGGTTCTGGTTGCGCACATCGTCGAACTCCGTCGGAAAGGTTCCGAGGTCTCTATCAGATGCAGGTCTCCGCCCACAGCCGTTTGGATATACCGGGCGACCATTTCGGTCGTACCACGACGCGTTCCCTTATCTACAAGGATGCTTGCCCCGGTCGTGGCATCCACATCCGCCGCATAGTTCGTATTCCCCCAACGGCTGAACCAGGCAATCAGAATCTTTCCGTTTCCGGGGGTAACCGTTCCCGAATTGTCGTTATCATCATCGTCGTTTCCCGGATCATTGGGAACTTCGGGGATATCAATTTCTGAACTGTCATCCCCTGCGCCACATCCGGCAAAAGTCATTACCGGAACGAGCAGCAATAAAGATATAAATAACCGTTTCATAATCTTGCTTTTTTAATTGATTTGACTCAGCCAGTCGGCAATCATCGAGTGGCAGTTGGACGTTTGGCCTGAACGTATCCACAGGCTCGGTTCGAGGAAGTCGCCACCCGGAATGAGCCGTCGGGCATCGGACTCGACACCGTTGATACCGCTGCTAGAACTGGATACAATCAGTCCGATGCTCTTACCCTCCATCTGACTACCATATTGGAACAGGAATGTTTGTAAGGGAGCTGCCATATTACTCCACCAAAGAGGTGCACCCACGATAATCCGGTCGTAATCGGCGATATTCACCTCCACCGGTTTGATTTCCGGATAGGATGCCGCATCATTCGGATTATTCCGGATTGCCTGAATCAGCGCACTTCCTATTGCGTAGTTATTGGCCGCATAGTCGAGCCCCTCTTCGGCAGGTTCGACCCGTACCACATCGGCTTCTATCTGCGTCTGCAAATCGCTGACGATGGTATGCACATTATTTGTAAAACTGTAATACACAATGAGCGTTTTTCCTGCTGTCGGGTCAGGATCGGGAGTCGGTGTCGGCACCTCGGTATCAGGTGCGTACGATTCGTCTTCATCGGAAGAGCAGGCGCTCAATCCCACCGCTACAAAAGCGGCAAACAAAAAATACAGGTACTTTTTCATAACGCTTGTAATTTAATTAAATGATTCAATGTCAGTTGTTTTTAAGAATGCCTGTTTGTTCGAGCCATTTCTCCACATCGCCACGTGAATTTTCCGCCCGACTGCCATATACGGCCAGACTTCCGAGTATTGTCGAATTGGGGCATACCGAACGGATATCGCTGACGCTTTGAGCCGTACCACTGCCTCCATGCGTGCAGAACGGGGCGATGGATTTGCCCGACAGGTCATAACCGGCCAGGAAACTTTTCATCGCCGGTGTAAGGTGTCCTCCCCAGATAGGCGTTCCGACAATCAGCGTGTCGTACTCGTCCATGTTCTCCACCTTTGTTTTCAACTCGGGACGGTAATCGCTCTCCAGCTCTCCCGGTGCGATCTGCGTCACCTCTTCATAAGTATCGGGATAGGGAACGACCGTTTCCACTTCCACGATGTCGCCACCTATAAGATCGTGGATATGATTGGCGACTGTCCGGGTATTGCCTCCCCATGAAAAATAGACGATCAGGGTCTTTCCCGCATCCCCTGAAATGGTTCCTCCCGGCTCTATCGCCGCCGGTTCTTCACTGCTGCACGATGTCGCCACGAACAGTAGCATAACCATAAGTGACAAAAAACTTTTCTTATACATATCGTTTATTCTATTTAATTGATCTACATTGCAAAATTACGGCAACTGCAAATCTTGGGCTTTGTTATAAAGGTCAATTTAATTTGCTGTCAGGCTCAAATTGTAATTCCTGCCATCTAATCTCTTTCGTCATCGGTTTGTTCAGTAAATCGAACATGTCCATCCGGCATTTTCCGGCGAAATCGAACAGTGTGGGAATGTATCGCTTATCCGTATTCAGCAGGGCATAGACTGCTTCTGTCATTTTCAATCGCAGCACCGTTTCAGGAATTTCCTGCCCCTCCCGCATGTAAGGCATCCATGACCGGAAAAGGCTCTCCGTTTTGGAAGTGGATGACAGACGGTGCAGGGCCGAGAGTTCCGTAGTCGATGATTTGCGGTCAGATGGAGAGAGCGTCTGATAAAACTCGCACAAGAACTCTCGCGGAAAAGAGAAGAACAGAACCCGACAAGGTTCGTGCAATTCCGGTTCGGCGTAGATGTGCAAATAGCTGTTACGTCCGATGAAGGCACTGTCGCCCCTTTCGATATTCAGCGTCTCGCCGCACTGGTTCCGCAAATACAACCGCCCGCTGTATAGATATACCAGCGTATGATTGGAAAAAAGATGACAGGCTTGAGATACCGTATCTATTGACTCGAAAAAATAAATATGCTGTTCTGTTTCCATATAAAGTTTATTCAGATACAGAAAGTCCGACAAGTTGGGCGGGATTGCTACGTACCATAAAATCCACCTGCTTCTGTGCAAGCCCGTTTTCCAGCAACGCAAGAATACAGCGGCGCATCCCATCCACAGGGTGAGGCATCCCCACCTGACCGAGGTTGGTCGTTATGATACTCCGCTGCGGGGCAATACGGGCAAAGTCTGCAAATTCTTTATCACTCATCCGCTCGAAATCGGGCAGTCCCGTACCCGGTCCCCACAAATTGGTAATGTAGCTGTATTCCATCCACGCGCCGAGATCAATACACCGTTTAATCTGATCGTGCGTCATTTTCCAGATACCGGAATTGGCATGAGTCACGACACACTTTCTCACACCCACCTCACGGGCTTTCCGAGCCAGCGTGATGCTCTCCTCGGACGAAGAGTGCCCCGTTGCGAAAATGATATTCGCTTCGGCACATATCTCCATGACTCGCACGACTTCAGACAGCACACGCCCGTTATCGTCCACAACGGGCACACCCTCTTTCTTGCCGTGATAGCGGATATTCTGGTAAACGGCATCCTGTGTCGGCATCCAGATACAACGACAAAGATTCCGGTTGTGGCCACGGCTTTTTCCACAGCGAATACATTTACCTTATCCCCGTGTACTCGGTTCATACACAGGCTTCCGAATACCTCGGATCCCTGTAACTCCTGACGAATCAGATAAGCCCGGTCATGACAACTGAAATCGTTGGACTTGAACAGCATGGATTTGTAGCCGACATCACATGCCGCGCGGGCAAACTCCAATTCATTTCCCAAACGGGCTTTGGAATCCGGAGCTGCGTGCAGATGGATGTCACTGACACCACGCAGCAGTTCATCGGCTTCGGGCGAATCCGAATTTTCAGCGGCAGAGAATATCGGTGTCTGCGCATGTGATGGCAATACACCGGAAAGCAGCACGGCTCCTCCCGCCATCACGGAGTTACGGATAAAGTTACGGCGTGACAGATCTTGTTTATTTTTCATCGTTTCCTCCGTTATTCAGTTCGACAATACCTATTTCCTGCAACCACGTGATAACCCGTTCATAAGCTGTGTCATACGTTCCCCGACGAATCTGTATGCCCTCCAATACAGTCGATTGCGGGCAAAGGGAACGGACAAGCCGGTAGCTTGCCTCGGCAGAGCTGGTCCCGCTCGTGCAGAACGGAACGACAGTTCTTCCCGCGAGGTCATGTGTTGTGAGGAACGTGCGGATGGGAGGTGCGGCAGTTTCCACCCAGATAGGATAACCGATGAATATCACGTCATACGAAGAGAGGTTTTCGATATTCGTTGTCAAAGGCGGGCAATATCCGGATGCCACTTCTTCCCGGATTTGTGCCAGCAAAGTATCATAATCATCGGTATAAGTATCGGCCGTTTGAATTTCCACAAGGTCGCTCTTTACCGTGTCATGGATGTATCCGGCAATCGTCCGGGTATTACCCGTATGGGAGAAATAGACAATCAGCACTTTTTTGTCCCCGGAAGGTTCGACTGGCTCTTCCGTTTTTTCAACCGGAGGTGTTGTCGATTCTTCCGTTTGAGGTTCGCCCGCGGAACAGCCCGTAATGGCTAACATAAGCCATACAAAGAGAAATAAAAGTTTCGTTTTCATATCTGTTATTTTTAAGTTATTCATTTGATGTAAAGGTAAAAGCAAAGCCCCGCAACGTCTTTGCTGCGAGGCTCAATTTGTTTTGTCAGGAAGTTCACTACCTTTTTTCTTGATTATTCAGTACCGGACTGAATGTGGCTTAATTCACTTAGCTGTTTCTTCACTCCATTGTTTACCAAAACTCGTCTGTTCCGTTTCCACGCACCCACGATGTCCGTGTACCTTACATTCATCCAATGCTGATTGTAACTGCCGGAACTCATCACCGGAAAGCGTGACGTTCCAAGCCCCCAGATTCTCCAGAATCCTTTCCTGGTTCTTGGAACCGGGAATAGGTACGACATTGGGATATTTATGGAGCATCCACGCAAGCGATATCTGGGCGTTGGTCGCATTTTTCTCCACGGCGAACCGATGCAGCAAATCGAGTATAGGCCGGTTGGCCTCGATATTCTCTTTCGACAGTTGGGGAACGAATTTCCGCACGTCATCGAAGCCGAACTGCTCCTGTGCCGTTACCTTACCCGAAAGGAACCCGCTTGCAATCGGCGAGAACGGTACGACTCCGATTCCTTTTTCAAGGCACACCGGGAAAATCTCCGTTTCGCAATCGCGTTCCACCATCGAATAGATGTTCTGGACGGCAGACAAAGGGGTAATCTCATGCGCAGCTCGTATCTGGTCGGCCGATACTTGCGACAATCCCCAACCACGTATCAGTCCTTCCTTAACAAGCCGTCCCATGACAATTGCCACATCCTCAAGCCGGACCGTCTCATTGATGCGATGCAGGTAATACAGGTCGATATAATCCGTACGAAGTCTGCTCATGGAATCTTCAAGATGCCGGCGCACCTCCCGGTAGAGACTCGTCTCGTCCGGTTGCGAGAGTTCGCCAATATGAAATTTGGTGGCGAGTACCACCTCCTTACGGAACGGCTCGATAGCCTTACCTACCAGTTCCTCGTTATGCCCGGCGTAGAATTGTTCCTTGCCATAGGCTTCCGCCGTATCGAAATGCGTGCAGCCATAGTCGTATGCCTTGCGGATGGCTTCTATGGCATACGCTTTGGGCGGCACTTGTCCGTAACCGTGGCTGAATCCCATACATCCCATTCCTATCGGAGATACTTCCAGCTGTCCTAATTTTCTATTATCCATATTGTTATGTTTTAGAGTAAGATTATTATTGAATTACTTTATTTCCTTATTTTTAGCCATTTCCCATAAGTCAGCATCCGCCAGCCCCATTCCAGAGGCCCGAAGCGGAAATAGGAGAGCCATAGGACACTGAATGCCATCTGGACAAGAAAGACGTAGAAAGCTATGGATTCTGTTCCTGTCAATCCAATGCCGACCCCCAGCCCGAAGCCGATACCGTAGAAGAGAACCATACCCCATACCGACTGTCCCACGTAATTGGTCAGTGCCATTCTCCCCGGAGCGGCAAGACAGCGCCACAAGCGCCACCCTCTACCATGCAGGTACAGGAGACAGATAGCGGAAACATATGCAAAACCTAAAGGATAGACACTTGCCGTGTAGATGGCGGTGTGTGCAGCCGTTCCGAAAGGATGCCCGTTTACCGCACTCCAGGCATAGAGAACGGACAAGGGAAGTCCCAGCAGAAAACCGTATGTCACCGTCTTTTTCAGTAGCATCCGATTTGCCTCAAGATTGGCGTATATTTGCTTGCGCCCAATGTAGCAGCCCAATAAGAACAATCCCAATACCTTAAAATAGCGGTTGCCGTCGATGAACTCCTGCAAGCGTACCCATGCACCCTGTATCAGAAATTGAAAGACCTCGCCGTAGCTTTCCGCATTACGCAGCCAGATTCCGAAGTTATATTCCGTTATACCATATAAATTGCAATAGTGCTGTTGCATTCGCACTGCGGGAGCCGACAGGGACACTCCGAATGTACCGGCCAGCCAATCAATCGGAATAGGAAGTAGCAATAGGACAACAGAAGTTCCCAGCAACACTCTGTCCGAAACATGCCGGAAAAGAGGGAGGAGCATACCCAATAAGGCATACAACAGCAAGATGTCTCCGCTCCAGATAAACATCAAGTGTAGAAAACCGATAGTGGCCAGAACAATCATCCGCCGATAAAAGATACGGAATCCGTCCGTTCCCTTTTTAGCCGCGTTGCTGATTATGATTGAGAATCCGATACCGAACAGCAGCGAGAATATGGTGTAGAACTTACCGTCTACAAAAAGGTATTGAAGGAAGCGGACTACCTGATCTATTTCTGCCGTAGGCATGGCCTCTGTTATTCTCGGTTTTTGAAAGGTATAAAGCGAAAATTCCGGAAAGTTGGCAAGGCAGATTCCCAGCAATGCAAATCCTCTCAAAGCATCGAGGATGACATGGCGTTCCGAGGTCTTCACGGGTACCATGTCTTTTATATCCATTTCCTTATTCATTGATTCTTTCTTTTTTGTTAACCAACATGACGCTTCCCAGTATGATTACAAGCCCGAGCAACTGTATGCCTGTAATCTGTTCCCCGCCCAGCCCGCCACCGATAACGACAGCCACTACAGGATTCACGTAGGCATGGGTGGCCACATCCGTTGCCGGGCGGATCTTCAGCAGCCATACGTAAGCGGAATAAGCCATCAGCGAGCCGAACAGTATCAGATAGGCCAATGACAACCAGGCGTATAGAGGGACCGTACTGAATTCCATAGGAGAGAACTCCCCGTTCCCCAATGTACATATCCAGAACATCATGCTGGCAAAAAGCATTTGCCAGGCGGAACCTGCAAACGCGTTTGCAGGTTCTGTGTCTGATGAACGGTATTTTGTATAAAGTGTTCCCAATGCCCAGGAAATACAACCGACTACAAGTAGTAAAATACCATATTCACTATGATCGTGTACGGTTACCGTCATTTCCAGTTGCTCGGCATACAATAACCCTACTCCTGCAAATCCCATCAAAATACCGGCAAGGATACATTTGCTCCGAAAGGTATATTTCCACATCGGAGCATCGAGTGCCATAATCCAGATAGCGGTAAAGGAGGCCACCACAGCCACCAGGCTGCTGCTGACATATCGCTGGGCCAGCATCACTACCGCCATATCGATGAACAGCAGGATGATTCCGCTCACAGCCGACCTGCCTACAAGCCTTGGGGTAAAGGCCCGTTCTCCACGACATGCACATATCACAAGCAGTATCAATCCTGCCGTAGAGAAGCGCAATGCACTGAGAAGGAAAGTCGGAAAGCCGTGTAAAGCCACCCCGATAAAGTAGTAAGTGGACCCCCAAACTACATAAATCAGGAAATAAGCGAATAGGATGGCAAGTGTTTTCGGCATTATTTTTATATTTTATTTCAACGCATTCTTGAAGAACCCGTCTATCTTGTCGAACGGTATCACATCAATCTTGTCGTATAAATCGACATGGTTGGCTCCGGGAATAATCAACAGTTCCTTGTTACTCCCCGTCAGCCGCTTGTAGGCATCCTCACTGAAATAGCGGGAATGAGTTTTTTCTCCATGAATCATCAACACAGCACTGCGGATTTCGCTAATATAGGTGAGCAGCGGCATATTGATGAATGACAATACGCTGGTTTTCGTGATTCCCTCGTTGGAGTTCGGGGAACGGCGATGATAGCCTCGTTCCGTCTTGTAGTAGTCGTGATACTCCTTGACGAATTGCGGAGTATCATCCGTCACGGGGTCGAGTACGCCACCGTCGCGTGCATAGCTGTCATCACGATAATCCTCGGTACGCTGTGCGTTGAGTTGCTCGCGCAACTTATAGCGGTCATCGGCACTCATGGCGTCGAAATACCCGTTGGCATTTACCCGGCTCATATCATACATAGTGGATGTTACCGTCGCTTTGATACGAGGGTCATTGGCCGCAGCATTAAGTGCAAACCCGCCCCAACCGCAAATACCTAAGATTCCGATACGTTCCGGATTGACGTCCGCACGGGATGTCAAATAATCGACTGCCGCACTGAAATCTTCCGTGCTGATTTCGGGTGAGGTGAGGTAACGGGGCGTACCGCCGCTTTCACCATAATAGGAGGGGTCAAAAGCGATGGTCAGAAAACCTCGTTCGGCAAGCGTCTGGGCATAACGGCCCGACACCTGTTCTTTCACCGCACCGTAAGGGCCACTGACTGCAATGGCTGCCAGATGTCCTTGCGTATTTTTCGGCTTGTAAAGGTCTGCGGCAAGCGTGATGCCGTAACGGTTGTGAAACGTGATTTTCTTATGTTCCACCTTATCACTCTGCGGAAAGGTCTTATCCCATTCCTGTGTCAATTCCAATGGTTCCATACCGGTTGAATTTATATATTTTGTTGTTGTCGTTTCTTGTGCCATGACATTCGCAAAGGTCAGGAACGTCAATATGGCGATTGTTTGTAACTTCATAGCCGTATTATTTTACTTTATAGCGGAGCCAGACAATATCTGCTTCCCATTGTTCCACACTCTCTAATTTCAGCTTGTACGGGTTACATTCCACACGGGAGATTCCATCGAAAACCGCCGTCTGTCCCTTACGCCCGTCAATACCCGGAGCTACCATAATACTTACCTGTCTCTTATACACATCTGACGCTGCCGACG